>Ga0228710_1012209_pt1 | contig 10736 bp, 6 predicted proteins | sample MedpolnodulmetaG_FD_177995 | JGI IMG/M metagenome (GOLD analysis project Ga0228710, IMG submission 177995) | Root nodule microbial communities from Medicago polymorpha collected in Santa Monica, California, United States - pink nodules | ecosystem: Host-associated > Plants > Roots > Nodule... | reverse complement strand
ATAGCTTTGCAAAGGATGAAGAAAAGATGAAGATTCAATGCCTAGATCCATGATGTCTCAACAAATCTTGGGTTGAATCTACTCCTAACTACCTTGCTTTGTGTTTCTCTCTCAAGAAAATACCCTACTCTCTCTCTAAAACCAGAAAAATGTCAAAAACTATGTAATAATGTCTTGGAAGGAGAAGAGAAAGCTATTTATATGGGCCAAAATCGTGCCAGCACGCTTAAGCGTACAGGGGTACGCTTAAGCGTGCGTCCTGGAAATCTTCCTTTGCCCAATTGGGAACAGCCACGTGTGCCTTATCCACTTGCATCTGACGAAGTTCGCTTAAGCGTACAGGAAGCGTGCAATCAGCGTACAAGTCTAAGTTCTCGACATTGTGTACGCTGAAGCGTACAACAGGTCGCTTAAGCGTATCACCGGAAGCTCTGATAAGCGAACCATAAGCGTGTTGAAAGCGTACATGAAGGTTTGCTACTGGACCTAGCACGCTTAAGCGTACAAGAGGACGCTTAAGCGTAATCTCTCAATCTCGGAAGCGTGCTGGCAGCGTACCAATAGCGTACATGAAGCTGCTCTCGACATCGTGTACGCTTAAGCGTGCTGAGGACGCTTAAGCGTACAGACTTTAGTTCATCAGCTTCTTTCTTGTCCCTTGCTTGTCATTTCCTGCATAAAAAGGGGAAAAATCAGGCATGTAAAGCATAAATGGTTAAAAGAACATAATTTGGTAGCTTTTCCTTAGATAACTTGCAGAACAAGTCACTAAAATGCCTAGCTTAACACATGAAATATGTTACTTTTGAGCACTTATCAGTTACCCTAAACTCTAGGGTTTATTTTCTAACTAAACTGGATTCACAATTTAATAAATGATTTTTCTTTAAAATTTATAGGTTATTGGCTTATTGCTATGTGTGATTTCTCTTGATTAAATTTTGATATATGGATTGTTTTTATATGCTAACCCCCACCTTTTAACTTTGATTTTCGTTTTCGCTGTTTCGAATTTTGATTTTGTTTTTTATGAAATTCTAATAGTTTGATATATAAATATGTTTGGATATTTTTACATTTTTTGCTGATTTTTGGGATGAAATTCAAATTCATTTAACATGGTATCAAAATTCAAACTCATTTAACATGGTAGCAGAGTCTATTTAAGGATTGCAATGAGAATTGAATTCCGTACCCACGCTAAGCTTGTTTGAAGTCTCACATTTCTCAATCCATGGACACATCCAGATTAAAAACAAAAATTAGAGTATCAAACAACTTCTTAACACCAAAATTCAAGATCATTATTATTCTTCCTTTCTTATTTTTTGTTTTTCGTTCTCACATTTCTTTGTTTGATTTTGGATATATGACTTTTCACTTCTCATCGGTGAGGTGAGTGTTGCTCTACTCCTGCCAATGCAGAACAAATCGGTGAAGAGGAAAGGAGTGGTTATACTATTATTTTTAGTGTGGCTAAGTGTTGTCCATTTTACTCAATTCTATAATCTGAATTTAATTAATTTTCGTAATATGTAGAACCCATTTTTGTTAAATTTACCCATTTCTTTGTTTAATTGTCGTCAATTTTCTGGTCAAATTTTGAAAGAGGACAAAATTTTGGAAATTTAAAAAGTAAGAGGATTAAAATTGTGTAATTAGAAATGAGGGGACTAAAATCCTCTATTGAATAAAATAGAAGGACTAAAATCGCAATTAAGCCTTTTTGTTAAAATGTCTTCCTTCTCAAACGATCAATTTTCTTGAGTGTCACATTTATATCGATAGCCACACAAATACGCATGAACTTTCTCCAAGTGCAACAATTGTTGTTGAAGTTGTTGGACCAGAACTATCTCCTCCTGTGCAATATATTACTATATATAGAGGTTGGGGGATGGTGCCTCTGATCCAGTTAACGTAGGGAAGGAAGATCTTAAAGTTCAAAAGCTTCTAATATATAAAAACTTTCAAAAAATTACTCATATATACACTTTTTTTTATGTTGCTAAGGACGTAAATATTTAGCTCATTACAACTTAACGTCTCCTTCAAAAAAAAAAAACTTAACGTTGAAACCGATCAATTTGGTCCTTAAAAAAAAGACTTATGTAAGATAAATTTACATTAGCTAGAAGCTATTTATACCTCTTTGGCTTTCTTAAAATGAGGTTTAGTCATAACTTTTTCTGTTCTAACTTCTAGTACTAACGACAGTGAATAATATTTTTCTCTTGCTTACCTTCCTTATTGAAGAGAAGAAAAAAGGACATGAAAAAAATGGTTTCTAAAGCATGAAGTGTTTGGCTTTTTGTTTTTTAATAGAAAATTTTATTCTCGACGAGGAAATGCAAGGAGCATTAAAACTCGCGGTAAAAAGGGAAAAACATACAACAAGTAGAAATTGATTTAAAGAGAATTACTCCAACGTTTTACCATTTAAATCTCAACATAGGTTTCCGAAATATAAATAAGTTTTTTTGAAGGAAAATATAAATAAGTTTTGAAACATTTTGTAAAATCAACTTCTTTAACAACTATTTTTGAAAATCATGTTTACCATAATCTAAAACAAATGCACAATTACGAATTAAGATATATATGAACTATGAGTAATATATTCAGGCCAATGCTATTTTGAAACTAAAACAACAAAAAAATCTAGGCTTAAATTGGTCTTTCGTCCCTGCAAATATAGGTCATTTGAATTTTCGTCTCTGAAGTTACTAATCCTTCCAATATGCCACTGCAAAATTTAATCATTTGACTTTTGGTCCTAATTAGGTTTTTTGGCTGAGGTAGACTGTCATTAGCGACGTGGTGCCCATGTGGCAAGTGATGATTGGGTGAGGTGGTTGGCTTAAATAGGGCTTTCGTCCCTGCAAATATAGGTCATTTGAATTTTTGTCCCTGAAGTTACTAATCACATATAATTATGACCATTTTTCAAATGATTAATATTTACAATGGCAAAATGGAAGGAATAGTAACTTCACGGACGAAAATTCAAATGACCTATATTTGCAGGTGCGAAAGACCTATTTAAACCAAAAATCTATTAATTTCAATTTTGGGAAAAGAACATAGGGAGATAACAGTCATATATCCACTTAGGGATGTCAATCGTTCTAATACTCCTCCTTTTTGCTGCTAAAACCTAATGAAAATAACTGAAAAACATGCTAAGAATAACGTAAGATGACATGTCATCAACTTTGCGAAGCAATCTCAATCTCCTCTATCCACTCAGAAGAAGGTTCACTCCATGACCTAGGCCTAACCCCAAGTTTAAAATACAGTATCATTTCCATAGCTTCAAAAGTTTTACTTTTATCCAAAAACTCATTCCATACTCCACTTACTATACAATAACTATTGTTATACGGTGGCCAGTGGTGCGGCCCATGCTGCGATCGTGATAGAAGTACCCCCACTGTCTTGTAGAGCTACCACGAGTGGTGGAAGCCTACTCTTTGTCCCATGAGCCCATGCATGAAATTGTTGGCTAAACATAATACAACTAGCGCACACCCCAACAAAACTTTGAACTATAGGGTCATGGAAAACAAGATCGATAGGAAGCACTACAAAAGTTACCATACGAGCGAGTGCGTGCAAATTGTTGGCAAATTGACGCTTATTAATGGTCCATGGCCACTTATGATGGCCTTGGGAAGCTTCAAGTTGGGCTCCAACTAACGGTGTTGACTCGTCCCCATAATTATCAATGGCCCAATGGTAAACTCCGGACCCAAGATCAATTAAGATGTAACCAATCCAACCTGCCACAATGGGCTCAACCCACATATTCATATCCATTGAACCCTTTATGGACTCTCCCAACGAAATGATCAAAGTTGTGCATCCAAATGTCACCCATGCACGATAAGACCATGTTGATTCCAAACTAGGGTCATTGTCTATTGGACGATTAGCATCGGTTACCACTTTTATTGGCAGTCGTGCAAGTTTCGGCTCAATGATCAATTGATTAGCATTAGGCTTGGATTTCGTTGCAGTGGCAGGAGTATCAGTGGTAGGGGTGGCGGAGCAATTGACGCGAATTCAGTGGATGATAGTGTTCTTTGTGCAAACTTGGTGGTGAAAGTTGGGAAGACACTTGTGTTGGACTAGGGAATACATTGGAGAAGTTGGAAAGGAATCAAAGGCTTGTTTGAGAGAGAGGGCTAGTGGCTAGATATATAAAATGTGTAGCTACAAATAGTAGTGGTTGTAGCAAGAATGAAGAAGTTATGTATTTGTTGAAGTGTGGGAAAGGCATAGTGTGGTGGACAATGAGGATGAGTGGTGTTATGTAATCTCAAATAACGCTGACATTGAATTTGAGTCACATAATAATTCATTCACAATTCAAACGTGCTGAATTGAATGTCACTTACCAATCTTTTTGTGACATAGCTGAATTGAATGCCAGCAAATGTGGAGATAGAGGCTAATATCTGTAAGGATGTGTTTCTTCCACGAAATACAAGCTTATGGCCATCAATTTAAACGTGCTCAAATAAACATTTGTTTGCTGCTGAAAGAAATAATAACAACTCCTTGCAATGAGAGATAATATATTCTTACTCAGAGCAGCTAGTGTTGATTTGAGCCTCCATAACTTAAAGAAATGATTCATACATGGATGAGGTTAAAACTATGTGTATTGACTATTGATCCATGTTCTAACTATTGAATAAAGTCAGTTTTACCATTATAAAGAATTCAATTAAGTTCAATAATAATACTCGATAAGAGACTATAATGTCATTAATCATTGCATGGCCTTACTTTAAAATGCAAATTCCAGTCTAGAAATACAAAATATGGAAGCCATTTACCATTAATTACACAAACAACCACTCTTTTGTCTTTTCTATTCAGAAACCAACAATCTTAGGAAATACTATGTGTAAGAGACAACCAACTTTAAAGTAAACATAGGAAGAACCATATATCAAAGTACTATAATACCTCAAGCTGATATTAATGATATATATTAATCTTAGGAATTCTTTCATGATTTCAATTCACAACCAAACTCTTTGCTATATCATTGTTGAGGAAATAATGAAGATTAAGGAGTTTTAGGGTGTTATAAGTGCATGCTCAAGTTCAGGTTTCTTCTGAGCAACACATCCTGAGTTAACTAAAGAGGTTATCCATATATCATCAGATTTTACCGGCTCGTCATCGTCATTCCGGTGCCAACTCCAGAAGGCATGGGTTGAGTTTACAATCTTTAGCTCACCATGACCAAAACTGGCCTCACGGAACTCTGACCACTTCGGCTGTGGATCTATATACCTGCCAAACATCAATGACGCAACAATACAAATGGTAAGAATGATATAAGAGAATCTTAAACGACACTTGAAAAGGAACAGAGATAGTATCGGAGAAAACTCAAAGGCTGAATTTGAAACCTTCAAAACACATTTGGTAGAATAAAACTTACTTATGAGCTAAGCCTTCTTTGTTCCCTCCATCACCGATTGTTATATGGACAGCACCACAAGGATCCAATTTCCCATTATATACACGTTTCTGTAATTCACACAAGAATTAGTTAAGATTCAATTATGATCAGTAAATAAAACTTATAAAGTAATGATACTAAAAAACCACATTAGCATACCGAGCGTTCATATGCATGGACATGACCGGCAAAAACTAAATCGACACTAGCAGCATAAAGCAATGGCTCCATGGTTTCCATCATATCATCACCTTCACCTTGATGAGCTGTGTTACTATTATACCATGGGACATGAAATATAACAAGCAACCAAGGTGTCCTTTTCCTGTCCACCTTTGACAGATCTGTCTGTAGATCACAGAAGATATAAAGAGATTAAAATTATTATTTATACCATAGTATAAAGAAAACTCCAAAAGCAACTATCAATTGTGGCCGGACTATTTTCAGTACAAGTTTAGATTAAAAAAAAAACATGAATATTGAAATTGAAATTTAGGTAAGTTCAAACAACATAAAAATTATGAAACTAAAACAAGGAAATTAAATTAAAACGAACATTATACAATAAAACACAATAAAATATATATACACAACAAAGTGCAATAGAAAACTGAACGTTCCCGTCTTTTTGCTAGGAACAGTAATGTCAAAAGCAGAACGCCTACAATAACTTCAAAGTTTTTCTGTCTCCCTTTATCTTTATACATACATCTGAAATGTATAACTAAGCATAGTGGAGGATATTTCAATTTCACATTGCGTTAGGGTGCGTTTGGATGGAGGGTTTAGGAAGGGAAGGGAAGGGAGGGTTTATTTTTTATTTTGAAATTAAGGACACTAGGAAATGTTTTTTAAAAAGTTAACATATTAACATGATAAACGATCATATAATTCTTCAATCACACTTAATTTATTTTAGAAAAATATGTTATATAGTCCGTAATTTAAAAAAGAAAAGTAAACCCTCCCCTCCCCTCCTAAACCCTCAATCCAAACACACCCTAAGTCTCTAATATCTGAATTTAAAGACCTGATTCTAGTCATATCTCTAGGATGACGGCTTCTGATTTTTAAGCATGTGCTTCATTCTAGCCTTATGCAAATGCAATGCATACATCTGTCACCAAGGATTTCACACTTCATCATGTGTTATTAGACAACATGAGTGACTGTAATAACCTTATCAAGGGAAGAGAGAAGCAATAGTGATATTTGGTTTCGTAAGTTCTAAACGTTGAACATGTTTCATTCATATGTTTCAACGAAAGTAAGGATGCTAGTCATAGATTTTGACATGAATGTATGTAGTTTCTATGTTGTTAATTCCGGATAGTGGCGCAAACTGCCCAATCCCGAATTCCTAAAGTGGAATAGCAGTTAGCGGGACGTCCACTATTGCGAAGACTAGGAAACAGTATACAACTAAACATAAATCCCAAAGTTGAGTAGAAACGGTCATTGTAACATATTCTCATAACAAGACACATGAAGAAAACTGAAAACAGTGGCATTGTGCAGTGTAGAACAGAAATATTATGTATCAACAGTTGGAGGCATCTAGAAAACAGGATAATCCACTTCATATCTTTTTTCACTTCTTGCTGTAAGGTATAATCAGAGTTAATTATAACCAATTCTGTGCATATCATGTAAATTAGAATTTACAATGCAAGATATATCCATGACATATTCTCATTGAAAAAACACTTGAAGACTAAGCATAGTTTAAAATTTGTAGCATTAAAGTGCAACTGAAAAATAGATTTAGTTCCATTTGTCTGGAATGCAATGACACGTCATCAATTGAGCAACCAACTAACCTTTAGCCATCTATATTGTTCTGAGTACACATCATAATCATCATAGGAACCAAGCATGATAATGTGAGCACCAGCAACTTCAAAAGAATAATAGAGATTCGAGCTTGATCCACTTTCCTCAAATGGCATTTTCCATCTCGAATTATAGGATATAAATCCATCCTTTAACAAAGGTATATGCTCTACTTCATGATTCCCTTGAGTTACCATCCATGGTCTAGAACTAGCAAGTGGCTGCACAAGCCTACCAAACGTGTCCCAACGATGCTGAATATAGTCGGCATATGAAAGGTCGCCAGGAATCAGGTTAACATCGTATCTGCATTGGTCGATGTGATCTAATGTTGATTTGGTCCAACCAGTTTGGCCAAGATCTCCGACCACAGCAAAACTAATTGGAAATTGAGCAGGTGGTGTTTTGAGCTCAAACTCAGGACCTTGTCCACCGCATCGGTAGAAGTAAACAGAATTCGGCTCTAAAGGGCCTATTACAGTATGGTGTATCTTTCCTGAGCTATAGAAAATGTAACTGTAAGAGGTTGTCTCTCCTTCAGCCACATTGTCATACTTCCCTGGCAATGTTCCGTATTCAACAACTGAAGGTGCAGATTTGTCATCGGTAATCCAGGTAACTCTCATATGCTTGTCTCCTGCCAATGAAATGTGTACCTGGAATACACACTTTTCATGTAAGAATCTGAGTATCATAAAGTAACATCCTTGTAAAGGTTCCTTGTTTGAATAAACAGCTTCATTAAGTGCTTATAGTGCAAGTGTTTATCATATAAGTGCGTATGTATAAGGTATTTCTATAATAAAAGACAAAACAAAGTAAAACTGTTTCCAAACAAGCTATAAGCTGTTTTCATAAGCTCATTGAATTGGATCTTCATCTGGCAAAGCTATAAGCTGTCCATTTCTCAAATCAACCTAGCAGCTTCACTAAATTTTGTACCTCCCCCATAAATCAGTACTATTACCAACCACAAGTTCAGAATGTTGCAGGGATCCAGAAACAAAAAAAAATGCACTAAATAAGGTATGAAGACGAAGAAAGAACTTTTTGGCATGTGCATCATGAAGTTAAAGTGAAAATTATCTAAATAAAGAAATGCAAGAAACATAAACGTGATTCTTTTACAAAACCAAGCCAAAAACACATGACAAAAACAAAAATACAAATAAAAAAATAGTAAAAATATAACATTGATTAAGTAATAAAGCAAAAGGATATACAAAAGTAATAATTTTGCAGAAAAATATGAGATCATAAATGAAGGGTGTATGTGTGAACCTGTTGAGGGTAAGAAGAGGGTTCAGAATGCCATGGAAGATGTAAGGTTTTTCTAGGAGGAGGTCTGACATAGTCATCAGCAGCAGTTGAAGTTACTGACAGGATCAGTAAAACTGTTGGAATCAGTTTCAGTTTCATTGATATGCTGGAAATATTGAAGGACAAGAATGTACTTCAGGGATCTATGTAACATGTCGGTGTGTCATTATTGAGGTTGGTGGATTTTGTTGTGTACCTTTTTGCTTTTTGTCACTGTTTTGAATGTGACACTTTTTTGTTTTATTGCTTTTTCAGGTAATAAAGCTTTCATAATTTGTGTTAAGAAACCGGAAAATACGGAGAATGATTTGAGTTTTAATTTAGATGATTTTAATGTATTTTGATTAAAAAATACTAATAAATAAACGATTAAAATAAATTATTTTACTAAAGAAAAATGGTTATGAGTAATTAAATATTATAGTTAAATATCTTTTTAGAAACCTCTCTTTGTTAGAAGATAAATGTTATTTGAATAATTATTTTTTGGAACAATTTTGTACAACTAAACTATACAAAGAAAGTCCACGTGAGCTTAACTCACATGATAAGGGTTTGTTTAAAAAAAACCCACTTGGTAAGGGATAATGCATATTATATGTAGGGATCAGTGTTCGAACTTCGGACACCCCACTTATTCACTTTTAAGGTGAATTTCTCTAGTCGATAGGCTACTTGACAAAAAACAAAACTATACAAAGAAACGTAGACATTGACACAAAAATCAAAGCACTAGAAAGAAAAAGTAAAAACACAATGTAAGTATAATGTGAATATGAGAAATAAAGTTGTGATAAAATGGTGTTCAAATACAAAACATTCATAATTAATTAGGAACTTATATGAGTACATAAATGGTGATGAAGTGTAAAGCTTCATATGGAATTTTTGATATGTTGGTAGTTAGAGTATTTTTGAATTTTGATATACTTTTTTTTGTGAATGTGAGATTGATTAAATTAATAGATTAGACAACTTAAGTTTTTAAAAATAGTTTTTTTAAGGAAGTTTTCAAAACTAGTTTTTAAAAAATGGATATTAATTATTTTCATTATATTTTCCTTGATTTCTGTTCTGTTTCCTTCGTGCCAAGTTTTGAACCAAATTTCACAAGGTGAAACGGTCATTTCACTATATACCATCAATCTAACTCAATTTTGTGTCGTGCTTTTAATTATTTTTACCTAAAGTAACAACAAATATTTATCATGCATGCTGAGTTAATTTTTATCATTGTTATCTGTCTCAATTTCACCTTTATGTTATTTTATTTTGATAACAACAAAGTCTAAGAGAAAAAACAAAAGTTGGAAAAACCCATAATTTGGTGCATGTTTAAGTCTAGGCAAGTTATCATTCACTCACGCAAACTTCATAACATATACTGAGCATGTCCTCTTAATGTGATAATATATTGCAAATATTAATGTGTTAGTTAGCTCGTGCATTTGGTGTGAATGTTGTTCATGCCCTACTTAGCTTTAGTTAGTGTTGTATTTTACATGACATGTGAATATGGATCAAGTTCTTTATAAAGTGAAAGGATAATGTTTTGTTTTGAGAATGCAAGTAACATGGTTATTTTTTAAAAATTCTTACCATGGTTTTTATAAATTTGGTTTTAATTATATTTTTTTATGTTATAATATGATTTATAGTCATCGTCTAGTTTTTCCCTCAAAAAAAAAGTCCTCATCTGGTTTTAAAATATTAAGTTTTTTTTTTTTTGAGCAAAAAATATTAAGTTTAATGATGTGGGAATTTTTGTGATTTTAAGTTTTTTGCATTTATAACTGATTCTTGTTTAGTTTTTTTAATTAAAACAGAATTTATCTTTCTAATCAAAAATCAATTTCTTATTTTTCTTACTAAAAAAACAAATTCTTGGAATAGTTAATTGTACTACATAAGGTGATGATCTCAAAACTCGACTAAAATCAAAATAAATTATTTTTATGAAATAAAATCATTACAATCAATTGCTCGTGATTTGTATCTTTGTCTTATATAAAAACAATCATTTTATTTATATATTTTTCTTACGATCAAAATATTTAACATCGACCCATACATAACCTTTAACACCACAAAAAAAAAA
>Ga0228710_1012203_pt1 | contig 10740 bp, 11 predicted proteins | sample MedpolnodulmetaG_FD_177995 | JGI IMG/M metagenome (GOLD analysis project Ga0228710, IMG submission 177995) | Root nodule microbial communities from Medicago polymorpha collected in Santa Monica, California, United States - pink nodules | ecosystem: Host-associated > Plants > Roots > Nodule... | reverse complement strand
TAATACCTTGTTATCATCAAAACTCAAAGGGTAATGTTAAACACATTTTGTTCCAACAATCTCCCCCTTTTTGATGATGACAAACATTAGTATTTAAAATGTTCAATTGTTGTTAATCTAATTAACAAATTGACTTTAAGGGTATGAGGTTTGTAAGCTCCCCCAGAGTGTAATAGTACTTTAAAGTGAGGTTTGTAAGCTCCCCCTGAGTGCTATCCATGTTAATTAAATTCATCATTCAAAACGAAATACTCTCAGAATAATGTCACATTAAATTAATAGACTAAGAGATGAGAAGAAGGTCCTATTAATTCAACTTGTTTAAATTAAATTAATGGGGCTCAGAGCCTATAAATAAATACTTTACATCTACTCCCCCTTTTGTCATCAACAAAAAGATAAAAAATAAAGACAAAAAGAAGAGATGAGAAAAAACATAGTGAGAAAATAAAGAATAACCTTAAAACATGTTCAGAAGCAAATAATGTAGTCAGAAGCAAAAACATGCAAACATAGTATTCAGAAGCACAAACTAAATACAAAATAGAAAGTAAGCAAGCTAAAAATTGGTGTGCAATCTAAGGTTTGGCTTGTTTCTTCATCATATCCATCAAGTCTTGTATCAAGTTGTTTGTCTTCTTTGATTGCTTCTTCATTTCTTCTTTGAACTCATTGTTACTCATGACTAGATTTTCTTCTCTGATTCTTGCTTGCTCCTATTGATCCAACATCTTTCTCTGAAGTTCAGCAACCAACACCTTGTGCTCAAACAAGGCTTTCTTCAGTTCTTTGTTTTCCTTCTCCAAGACAGGATCATCTTTTAGCTTCTTAAGAATAGGAGCATCTGAGGTCTGGATTTTCAGCTTAGTCAACCACCTGAAGTCTGGATTATCAGAAAACACACTAGATAAGATAATGCTTGAAGCATCCATATACATAGGTGTGTCTGATAAGTATAATCTGCTCTTCTCTAGACTTCTATTGAGCTCGACTTCTTCCAAGTTCACAGTTACTCCTTGAAACCATTGTTGAAGATCCAGCAGAGCTTTGTCATGAGCTTCCAAGGACAGCTTCTGAAGCTCACACATCATGTAGTTTACTATGCTTCTCAAAGAAGTCCAATTACCGACATAGTCTTCCTCATGAACAAGGTTATTCCTGGTCTTGATTAACTTGTTCAGATCCTTAAAGATATTCTCACAAACCTCTTTTAATATAATAAAATCTAGTAAAAGGGTAGGTGGAAAGGTGATATTTGTAAGTTGAGTAGAGTTTAAGGAAGAAGTTTCAAAGGGAATGATGGTTGAATTATTGCTTTCAATAGCAATGGTCTGGTTAGGGACAAAAGGTGGATCATTGACATGTTCTAAAACAAATGATGAGGATGAGGCTAAAGTTGTTCCAATTTGAGTGGGAACCTCATCCACAACATGTTCTATGATCATTTGTTCAGGTTCAGCAGGGTTAAGTGTAGTCTCAGTTGAAGGTTGGGCTACACTTATGGGTTGGACAACAAGGATTTGTTCTTCTGATAAAGAAGGTTGATCATTAGAAGCAGGTAAATTGGAAAGAGAAGTTTTCTTGTTGGCCAACTTTCTCAATGCAATACCAAAAGAGGTGTTGGAGTAAGTTGCATTGAGATGGTATGGCTGATATTCAGGATGAATAATCATTTCAGTGCAGGTATTTGTGGCCATTTCTAAGTTAGGTTCTTGTTGATGGGGGCTTTCTAAATTAACTTCATCAGAAGCTATTTTAAAGGCTCTTTCTAGGTTTGGCTCAAACCCTGGTAATTCACCTTGATAGTGATTAGCCAGTTCATCTAACATAGATGGTTCAGAAGATTGGGTTGATGGTTGAGGTTGAGATGATGATGTTTCAGGAATATTTGGCTCAGGCACTGCTTGTTCATTCACAAACTCTGCATCAGCATGAATAGTTTGGAGTGGTTCAATCATATGAGGTTGCATAGGATGATTAACAGGCAGTTTATTACAAACATCAATTCTCATTTGGCTCAAATCAACTATTCTATTAAGAACAGATGGATACATAGGTACAAATGTATCACCATCATGCTTTTTCTGGTGCTTGGTAGATGATGATGGGGATAAGGATTTAGGTAAGGTTGCATAGACTCTATTCAATGGAATATTGTCTATGTCTGAAGAGGTTGAAACAGAGGTTGAGTGGGATGCTGAGGTTGAACTAGATTCTAATTCTATTACATTAGAGATATTATGAGAATCCGAGTTACCTCTTGTTGCTTCTGAAGCAACAGCTTCTGAACAAGTTACATCCTCCTTCTGAGTTTCTTCAGCAACATTCAACAAGTCACTAGCGATCATCAACTATTGAAGATCCTCTGTTATCTCAATCACCTTATGAGCAAATTCAACTGTTGATTCCTTCAGCAAAGCTTCAGCAGGAACCTCAATATCTTTAGCAATTTCCAGAGCTTTTTGTAAAGAAGCAGCATCAACAACCTTCTTCAATTTTACCTCTCTTGTGACCAGATCAGATGCTGCTTCTATCTCCTCATCTTACTCTACCACATAGGTTGAAACCATCAGTTTCCTGACATTTTGCTTCCTCTTCTTCTTAGCAATTGAAGGTTGAGGAGGTAAAGATTGTGAAGAACCAACTGTCTTGCCACTCCTTGTTCTTTTGTTCAGAATCTTAGCAGGTTCTAAGTCTTGAACTTCATCTTGAATAGTTGGCACTTCAGAACCAACTAGCTGTTCTTGAGGATCATCTTTTGCTTTCTTCATCATCAGCTTCTGAAGTTGCCTTCTTCTTAGCTTTCCTCTTCTTGGAAGTAACTGGCAAAGAACCACCATACATGGTGTCTGGAATGTCACTGTATTTGATAGTTTTCCCAGTAGCTTTCCAATGCTCATACACATAATGAGCTCTAACATATAGAGGATCTTGTTTGCAAATTGGAGGAAAATTATCCATAAGATTTGATAAAATGTTTGACTCCTGCAAATCAGTAGCCATTCTGATGACCGCTTTTACCAGATGCATGTTGTAAAGTGTTGAGCCATTGATGTACTTCCCAACCATGGTTCCAAGGTTGTTATCATTGACAGCTTTTGACATTTTTAGGACTTCCAGCATCCCTCCTTGATGGAATATCTCAGATAGCAGTCTTCCATAAGGCACAAAAGCTCTGTTCTTTTGCTGACTTTGCTCCAATGCCCATAACATGTGGTGGAAGATGTATCTGGGCAAATTCACTCTTTCAAAAGAGATAAAGTAGTGTAAAGACACCTTATGCTCTAATGAAAGATGATCTACACCCCCTCCTTTGGGTAGAAAACATTCTTGCAACAGCTTCTGAAGAACTTTATGTTCTTTTTCCATGTTACTGTACTTTCCATCCTTCTTACCTTTGAAGAGAGACTGTTTCACCACCGGTATCCAATCACCAGTCTTTTTATTCAGATTCCATTGAAAGGCTCCTTCAACACTCCTTCTGCAGGCTCTTCCAATCACTTCCTCAGTGATGGTGACTGGAATCCCCATTACATTGGAACGAATTTCAGTTCTTTTGAACTCTTTCAGTCCCATTTCAGCCCTTGATTTTCCTTTCAGACCAAGATTAAGCAAAACCATGTGATCTTCTTCTGCCTTTGCAGCATATTTATCGTATATCTCTGCCCTTACCTAGAAGTATTTTACCAGGTTTTCATAGCATGGTCCATCCAGCATTAAGAAGTAACCTGACAAGTTTTGATATCTGAGATAGCTTGACAAATCACAGTCATGTCAAGCAAGTGATACGAAATCCACTGGATTCTCCACTTGGACTGTTAATTGCCATTTTTCTAGTTTCATTGATCTCCCTTTTATCTGAAGAGATTCTCCAGTATTCAGTTGCATGGAGGTTCCTTTAGTTGAACTTGAAGATGCCATTGAGATTGATGAAGGTTTTAGGGTTCTAAGGGTTTGATTTTGAAAGATACAATTTTTGTAGAGATTCAGCCTAAAATTAGAAAGTGTATGTTGTGAAGTGAGTAGTGTGTGTTTTTGTTTAAGTGTTTTTAGCAAAAACGATTGCAATTCAGAAGGGGACAAAAAAACACAACATTAATGACATAGGGGGCGTGAGATAGTACATTTAAAGCAAAAATTCATCATTGGCCTCTTACGTTATACACTAATACACTTAAGCCACGTCAGAGTTTCTCAGAGTAACTGCCAAGTTAGTGGGACATGTGTTACAAAAAATTAACTTCCAACGTTTCCACTAATTCTGCTATTCAGAAGCAAAGAGTTCAGTTTCTGATGTTCAGATGCTGACGTCATCTTTAGAAGCACATTTTCCTCAGAATCTCGGTGAAGAGCTTCTGATGGACTATAGCTTCTGAATGACTTCAAAATCTAACTTCTTATTCAGAGACAAGCAAATTTAATCAAACATAAAGTCCATGTTCAAATTTTTCTTTATAAAATCAAATCTTTCCACAGTTAAAGGCTTAGTAATATATCAGCCCATCGATGTTCAGTATCAATGAATTGTATATCTAAAATTCCTTTTTGAACATAATCTCTGATAAAGTGGTGTTTGATTTCAATATGATTGACTCTTGAATGTAGAATTGGATTCTTTGACAAACAAATAGCAGCAGTAATATCACAATAAATGGGAATACTGTTAGTATTAATTTGATAATCTTCCAACTGATGTTTCATCCAAAGCAGTTGTGTACAACAACTTGCAGCTGAGATGTATTCTGCTTCTGCTGTAGACGTAGCAATAGTTGCTTGTCTTTTGCTAGCCCAGGATATCAGATTCTCACCAAGAAACTGACAGTTTCCACTGGTTGATTTCCTTTCAATCCTATCACTAGCATAATCAGCATCACAGAATCCAACCAACTTACAATCTAAGGATTTCCTGTAGAGGAGTCCAAGATTAGTTGTTCCTTTCAGATATTTGAAGATTCTCTTAACAACAGTTAAATGAGATTCTCTAGGATCTAACTGGAATCTTGCACAAAAGCACACACTGAATAAAATATCCGGCCTAGATGCAGTGAGGTATAACAAAGAACCAATCATACCTCTATACAGCTTTAGATCTACCTTTGATCCAATATATTATTTGCTTAAGGTGTAGGTAGGATGCATTGGTGTGTTCATCACTTTACAATCTTCAAGCTTGAATTTTTTCAGAAGCTCCTTAGTGTATTTTGTTTGATGAACATACACCCCGTCTTTGCTTTGATTGATTTGAATTCCAAGGAAGAACTTCAATTCTCCCATCATGCTCATTTCAAATTCATCTTACATTAACTTAGAGAACTCATTGCAAAGAGATGCATTAGTAGAACCAAATATTATATCATCAACATATATTTGTACAACAAGAATGTCTTTCTTAAGAGTCCTTCTGAAGAGTGTTGTGTCAACTTGACCTCTTTTAAATTCATTTTTAATTAAGAAATTACTTAGTCTATCATACCAAGCTCTGGGAGCTTGTTTAAGACGATATAGTGATAATTTGTAATACTCAGTCTGTCATTGGACACTATTATTTTGTTTGATACACATTTTGTAATTTATTAATTACACCATTTATTAAATTTAGAAGATAATAATACCGAAAGACGAAGTTGATTTGTAGCTATTGCTAGACTCTAAGTTTACCAAATCTCAAATTCAATAAGACTAATCTATGTATATTGCAAGACTCCAAGTTCACCAAAGCACAAATTCAATATGTCCAAAATATGTTTATATGTCTAAACTCAAAACCCTTAATCATGCCACCCTTACAAATTATCATGTCAATCCATAATATAATTGGCTATCTATGCAAATGAACCATTTTGATCCGTAGAAGTAACATCTGTCTTTAGACGAATGCATCCAAGACCTATCTCATTACATGGTATAAAGTTGTTCATTTTATCAAACAACAAAATATTGTTAGGAGATGATTTATTTTCTTCTTTCGTAGATTCCCATAGATTAAAAAGCTTTTGTTGAAACTCATCCATTGGTGTCATTGTATCCATTGGTGTCGGAGTCTCCATTGGTGTTGGATCCACACTTGGTGGAGGCCTCTAATCTACAAGTGAACACTTTTTTTGTGAGATTTTGATGTTCCATTTATTTGTATTACCATAATTAAGCGTTCAGTTGTAGAGAGGCCTCAACCGAGTTATAGAGTAGGAGATAGACGATGGAGGTGACAATTGGGTGCCAACGTAGTTATGATGTTTATGTCTCCTCTTGATACTCTCCCTACTTCTTTGCCTATCAATTTTTTTTTAATAAATAATTAAACTACTATTTTTTATAATGGAAAAATGAAATATTTATTATAAATTTACGACGTATTATAAAAATAGAAATTAAATAAATTTTATCTAAACAATATAATTCCTAACTAAACTTTTAGCCTATAAAAAGATATAAACTTTTATGAAGTTTGAAAATATTTATTATTGAATATGAAAAATAAAATAATTTAAAACTAATTTGGAAAGTATTTATTAGTCGAAGAAAATTCAAAGAATATTTATTATATTCCATTAAATAATTTAATTTCATTTAAAAGAAAATATTCAATAATTATTATAATTTATAATTAATTAGGGAATATTATTATTTAATTACATCAAAATAATATTTATTTATTATATAAACCAGTATTTAAACAAGTAAGGATGACCATTGTAGCTCAACTCCCTTTTCATCATATCTCTCTCTCTCACTCTCCCTCTCTCTCTCGCTCGCCCTCTCTCTCTCTCTCTCTGATTACCTATCTCTCCAGCTATGGCCAAACAATTTCCATGTGACATAGATGGTGATTGTTTTGCATGCTAGACTCATCCTAGAGAAGAAGAGAAGCTACAATGTGTCAAGTGCGTCACCTTGTGGCATCTGTTGTGTCTCTCCATAGACCTGCCAACGAATCTAGATGACACAGTAAACTGAATCTGATCCGATTGTTTAATCATGGAGAGATCATTTGTTCCATTTACACGGCAAGTACATGACACTGTTAGTGCAAATCAAGGATACAAGACCTGTTTTTTAGAGATTTAAGACCACTTTCGCACAAAAACAGGTCTGAAATCTCTAAAAAATAGGTCTTGTATCCCTGGTTTGCACTAGCATGTCAATGCAGATCTGATGGACGCAATGTTGGCGTCGAAGAAAGGAAATAATACTAACAGTGCTGAGACTAACATGTCTTTGTCTAACACTCTCACCAGAGATCTCCAATGTTTCAGTTGCTATGGATTATATGAGAGGCCTGTCACGGTATCGGCTTCTACTTTGTATCTCAAAAATATGTCCTTTTTTCAATCCATTGTTTTCTCTCCTTCTGTAATCCTTTTATGCAAATTATTTGGTTTTTTATTTATCTATTTTGTTTTAGTGAAATGGGATGTATTCAACGGAATCACAATACTGCTATAAAATCATTTATAATATTCTTGCAAATAGTTTTTACGCATGTTTTAGGTTCATTATGTTTCAATTCTTTTATTTTCTATTTTTTATTTGAAAAAATATATATTTAAATTCTTAGAACACGGTTGACAAAATTAATCCATCATTTTTACATTTTTTCATCATATCCTAAGTGTACCTTAGTATATTTCCCTTCTTATTCTTTTTTTCTTTACTTAATATTGGCATGGTTGCATGCAAAAAATATATAACTTGTACTAATAGTTTTCATATTTTTTTCATTAGACTCCTTGTGGGCACACTTGTTGTTTTGAGTGTTTTCGTAAGTGGGTGCTGAAAGGGAATAGGACTTGCGCCATATGTCGTCATAACATTCCAGAGAAAATTTGTGTCAATGTTGCTCTAGAAACCGTTGTTCGTGCTGTTAAGGATGAATATGAGAAAAATAGGGGTGTGCTTGTTGGTGATACATGGTCATATAGGGCTATGTGTAGGCAATGGGATGTACCTAATACTAATGGACATTTAAATCATGGTGCACAATCAATTGTTCCTGGTGGTGATGCTGATAATTATGGTGAATGGTTTCTGTACTCAAGAAGGTATATAAATAATTAACCATTTCATAATGGTTAAATATATTTTGCTTTGTTCCACTTTCAGTTTTAACTACATCAATCTATTCTAAAAAATCAAATTAGATCTTAAATATTTTCTCCCTTTTGCAATGAAGGGTCTCTCTATTTTCTCCATATTTTTAGCTCTCAAGTATCATATTTATGCAGTTTTGGTCTCATTTTTTATGTTTTACATAGATTAATCGATATATAGTTGTGACAAAAATTAATGTTAACTGTGTGAGTATTTCATTTTCTTTAACAATACGTAGTGATGCTGAGGATCTTGATGGAAACAAATGCACAAACAAGAACCAATCTTCTGATCAAGAGTTTGAAAATTACAATATTGCGCTTCGAGTAAGCTGTCTGAAGGGTTATCCAGTTCGAGTTTTCAGGTATGATATATTTCTCTTGCAATATTGGCATGCTTATTTCTCAACCTGATCACAACACATTTATTTAGTTTACTCAATTGGACAATAAAATTATGTGCATGCCAATTAATTAAACTTATCTATAGTATAGGCCTTGGCTAAATCCATTATATCATATGATTGGCTTCATCAATTAAACATGAGATCAAAAATTAATTAATATTGTATTAATTGTGCTTTTAACAATCTACACTATATCATCTTGACGCATATAGTTTCATTGATCAGATCTAGCAAGGATAAGAGATCCTCATATGCCCCTCGAAGTGGATACCGTTATGATGGAATATATAGAATTGAAAAATGTTGGCAAGTAGCAGGACAACAAGTAAATAGAAAAATATGTGAAATTTTTTGACGACTTAGTAAAATGTTTTGTAACACACATTATTTATTTATTTGGTAGATTTTAACACACTATTTTCTATTAGTTGAAATTTAAATATATTCTACTAAATTATATAGATTTCATAGCAATGTAATGGGTACTGTATAAATTTCATGATATAAATTTGATTAATTATGAATCTGATCAATCACATTTTCCATGACTAGGGGTTCTTAGTTTGCCGTTATATGTTTGTTAGATGTGACAATGAGAGTGCCCCTTGGAAATTATGGTAATTGTTTTCTTTTGTTCTATAGCATATGTTACAATTACATTCTTATGTATTAAAAATTTTAACATTGTATTTTACTAAATTATAAATGGAACACAGTGATGTTCGTGGGGACATACCAAGACCCTTGCCAGTCGTTCGTGAACTAGAAAAGGCTATTGTCGTTTATGAAAGGACTGAAACTCCATTTTGGGGTTATGATGTGAGTGATCTCCTTTTCCGTTTTCAAATATTTTCATTTTCATCTCCATATTATAGAGTACATTACTCAAGTTAAAAAGCTAAAAACATGGTTTCAATCCTTACAAAAATATATAAAAATTTGTAATTTAATCTTTATAAAAATAAAAATAAAAATCTTCATTTTTTCGTCCAAGTAAAATACAAAAGTTGTGTTTTTTTCTCCTAATGAATATACATTATATTTTTACTGAATGTTTATGATTTAAGAGGCATGCATTGTCTGGCATCCATGATGAAATGCCATTATTTTTTACTTTATATCAATAATTTTACGATTTAGTTACAATAGTAGATTGACATGTTAGATTAGTGAATTCACATTAGATGCAAAAAACACTATCCATTTCATACAAAATACAAATATATTTAACCCTATCAAATATATAATTAGGATGAAGATTGTTTTTGGAAATGGATCAAACCACGACCTTCAAACAAACCAGAAGAAACAAGTGGTGAATCAAAACCCAACTCAAGGAAAAGGAAATTCCAACATAAGAAAATTATGAAAGAATTGAAGGAAGGTATGCATTTTTTATTACATTGGTGGACTTTACTTGTACATTTTTTTATAACATTATTTTTTGATAACCCAAATCGGATTGTTAAACATTTTAAATCACTAGTTTGTACTATTTATGAACACTGGCTACTAAAAAAATATTTTACAAGGGAATTTTAATTAGATACTCTAATTTCTTCCCTTCATTTTGTGACGTGGAAATTACGGAGGGATTTTAATTTTTTTCCATTGTTATTTTTTCTTCTATCTAATTCAAACAATTCAAAGGTGTTGAACTATTATATTAAAAACACTAATTATTGACTCATCTAATACCAATTATTTTTCTACGATGATTAACAAAAAAAAGTGTAATATTTTGGAGAGATGGGTTTGACGGGTTCATCCTAACAACCGAACCCCCCCTACATACATAACCTTGCTCAACTTGATCCACAACCCATAACACCCGTACAAATGGGGTAAAACAACTAAAATTCTATATGAAAAAATAGTTTTAATTAATAAATAAGGTAATTGTAAATGAATTAATGCTTCAAAAACAATAACAATGAAATCCTGACAACAACATACATAGAAAAAGCGCACACGCCCTTCTCCTGTTTGGCGACGGTCGCGGTTTCGGGAGGTGGGTCAGCAGCACGGAACCAAGTACACAGGGGAGGGGGCGCGGGTTCACAGCCGTGCGCTTCAGCACCAACATGTGCGTCGGGAGCAGCTGGTTCTCGATAATTCCGGTAAGGTCAAGCAACCTTTCGTCTCTTTTTATTTTACAAATGTGCCTGAAAATGTATCGTACATATCTTTACGGCGAGGTTTTGAGGTGTGTGGAATTATGGAGGATGTTTACCTCGCGAGGAAAC
>Ga0228710_1012202_pt1 | contig 10741 bp, 9 predicted proteins | sample MedpolnodulmetaG_FD_177995 | JGI IMG/M metagenome (GOLD analysis project Ga0228710, IMG submission 177995) | Root nodule microbial communities from Medicago polymorpha collected in Santa Monica, California, United States - pink nodules | ecosystem: Host-associated > Plants > Roots > Nodule... | reverse complement strand
TGGACTTTTTGGAATAAATTCAAGAAGCAAAATATTCTTTATGTCTCACCAAAAGAAGGTACTTTGGATAAAGGACATAAATGGAAAGAATATCATATGATTACATAAAGGCCTTTGCATTTAAAAAAGGAATTGGAAAAGCACGTGCCTTAAAGAAAGAAGAAAAAAATTGTTTTACAAAGAAAGAATGTTCTTGAGAACATTATGGTGAAACTACAAATGGATAAGGATGATGTCACACCATCACATCCAATTACAACTCAAGCACAGCTGTACTACAACCTCACGTGGGCTGTCTCAAATGGCTAGAAAGAAGAGAATGTTCTTCAGAACATTCTTCACTTGGAATAACACATCTTTTGCAACACTTGTGCATCAAGCAACAAAGCAAGAGCACATGGGCTGTTTTTTCGTACAAGCCAAACAATTGTATGTTCATGTACATTTCAAGTGAGCTTCTCAATTTCAGCCTCTATAAATACAAGCACATAGCAAGGCATTTCTCAAGAGCTTTGCAACAAAAAAGAATAATCATCATCAAAAGACCAAAGACTCACGTGAGTCTTAAAAGAAAGAAGAAAAATAAAATATAAGTTTACACAAGAAGAACGTTCTTGAGAATGTTCTGTTGAAGGTACAACAAGATAATGATGACATCCTAGTTGCCACCATATCACAGCTGGCATACAGCCACGCATGTGCAATTTCCAAAACAGCTGAAACACAAAGAATGTTCTGAAGAAGGTTCGGCAACTCACAAAGGCTTCCTTTTTTGGCACTCTTGCGCATCAAGCAATAAAAACACAAGCACATGGGCTGTTTTTATAAAGGATACCACAGTTGTCTTTGTCTGTAAAGCTTCAAGACTTAGGCTTCTATAAATACAAGCACATCTCCACATCTATTTGCAAGAGCTTACAACAAGATTGCATACTCTCTCAAAACAAAAACAAATCTCTCTCTCACGTGAATATTATTCAAAAATATTCAAAAGCTCTTCAACTACAACAACATAGCAAATATCTTTCATCTCTTGTATTTAAGATATCACTATAAGTTTGTATTGATAATATCTTCAAGTTGGGATATTATTTAAAATATCTCTTTGAGATATTATTTTGAAATCTACACGTGAGATACATTTAAAATCTCCAAGTGAGATACCATTTAAAATCTTCAAGAGAGATACCATATTCAACCAACACCCACCCCCATACAAAGTGTAACTAGATCTCAAGTCTATTGGGCTTAATAGTTTGAGATAGAACTTTTCTTGTGTGATCAAGAATCGTAGAAGTCTGTTGAGGTTGATAATACAGACTGTAATCGGATTGATCTAGTGTGATCAACATATTATAGTGCTATTCAGAAGTTTCTGATAGCAGGATACTATAGTGGATAATCTCACACATAGTGTGGGTACTGGACGTAGCCAGTTAGGCGAACCAGGATAAATCTCTTGTGTTCTCTCTCTTCTCTCATCTCTTAATTTCTGGCCGTCACATTTAACCTATAACTAACTATATTAATTTTCCAGAGTGCTCTGGTCCTTAAACTAAAATCAAATTATTAACCTACTACTTAATAATTATCCAGAACCTCCTGGTCCTATTTATTAATTAACTATTTTATTCTTAATATTTCCAGTGTTCTGGTCCTTTTTCGCTTTATTTATTTCAGTTATATATCCAGAGTTTTCTGGTCCTTTACTGCTTTATTTATTTCAGTTATATATATCCAGAGTTTTCTGGTCCTTTACTACTTTATTTATTTCAGTCTTTTATTCCATAATTTTTCTGGTCCTTTTATTTATTTTATTATCCAGAGTTCTCTGGTCCCAATATTATAATATTTTATTACCACTCACACTAACCAAGATTTTTTTTTTAGCATATATTCTGATTTAAGTTTCAGGAATAATTTTTAAAAATGGTCACAATTCAAATCCTTCCTTTCTTGTGACATTTATTGCTACTTCAGAGTTGATACATTTTTGTCAAATATGGTGTTAGAATGGATCTATGAGTCCATCATCGTTGATTCACCAATTTGTTCCATCAACAACAACACCATTAACTCTTCTTTGAGACATGGGCTTAACTACCACCCTAATGTTTGTACCTAGTTCGTAAAAATTAAATACGACAAGAAAATCATATTAAATACGGTCTACCTATTTTTATCATATATTGTAGTATATCATCACATTCTTTGGTAAAAAAAAGAAGAAGATAATATTGTGTTTATGGTACTTTCTCTCAAAGAATTATGATTTTTTGTATCCTAAAGCGAGGGTTTGGACTGCCTTCTGCTTTGTTCTACCCTATGTAAGGGCTTATAATAAAGGGACCTTTTTCTTTTGTAATATATATTATGCATAAATATTTAAAGGAACACACATGTTTTTTTTTGGTAGCAAGAACACACATGTTTTAATAACATGAGAAAATATTTAGATGGGCAAAAGATCTTTTTTTTTAATTACATGTGAAAATACAAAGAAATAGATGAAGATAAATGAAGGACAAATAAAATGATAAATAATGATGGCGTTCCTTGTCTAAATTTCACATGATAACAGAATTAATTTATAATTTGTCTAAAAAAAATAAAGGAATATCGTCAAATTTTATGCAATTATAAAGAAAAAATCAACTAATTTATACATAACAGACACATAATGCAAAAATGAAATAAGTGTTAGAATTTAGAATTAATTTGTATTTCTAACGTATATAATATTCATTCTCACATAACATGAATGACTTTGAAAATGTCATAAGGGTGTTATGTTGTAGTTGATTGTAATATCAGTGACCCACGTACGTGACTTTCAAAGCCATTTAATACACAAGAATGAATAAAAATCAATTGTGTATGATTCATATAATATTCAAAAGTATTTTTAATTTTTTTAATTTAAACTTGATATTATATTAATTGTGTTTCTATCTTTTATTTAATTAAAACTCCTAACACTTAAATTGAAGGGGTTTGCATACCTAAGAAGATTAGTCTAATTTCTTAGTTTTGTTTTTTTTGGGCTTAAGCCATCGTTTGTATTTGTACAAAATAAAAATAAAAATTCATTACACAAGTTTCAAGATATAATTGTTGCATTTGCTTCGTTTTTTTTTTAAGAAAGACTTGCTTCCTTAATAAATGTCTTAATGCATGTGGTAGAAGTTTCCAACTTTTTTACATACTTATTCAATCAAATAAGAGTTAAATAAGTTTTTTTATCCTTATAAATATAACAAGTTTCATTTTAAGTTCTCGTAAAAAAAATTACATATTTGCGTCTCTATAAAAAATTTCAACCCTTATAAAATTCAAATTTGCTTAACTACCCATAAACTTTTAAACTTTTGAATGATTTTTTCCAAACATGTTTAGAACATTATAAAAAAAAATTTGCAAAAAAATGTGTTCAAAATTTGATTTATAGGTGCGAATTTTCATTACTATTATCTAAAAACTTTTGATGTTTGAAAAAAATTAATTTTTTGTAAAAGAGTTTCTTATAATGTTCTCAACCCATATGAAAAAATAATTCAAAAATTTAAAATTTTAAGTATAATTAAACAAATTTTAATTTAGTGGAGACTAAAACTATGTGGAAATTTTTTATAAGGACATAAACTTGCCACGTTTTAGGACTAAAAATGAAATCCATTATAAATATAAGGATCAAAGACTCATTTAGCTCATCAAGTTATAGTATAGTGTCATTTTTTTCTTTAGTTTCTATTTATGGTGACATAAATCCCCCTTACAACTCATGAATTAAGAATCTAGCAACAACAAGGTCTGCTCGACGTAACTTCGGAGTTAATAAAACTTTTCATAAATGATTGATGAACTGATATTATCAATGTAGTATGATTTATTTGATGTATATAAATAGAGAATTTATTAGTATGTACAATACATTTATTATATACATATATCTAATGAGATGTTGTCAGCATCGACACATCATTAGATGCACGTGTAAACTTTACAGTGTAATTATATAATAATTGAGCTCATAAGTAAAATGATTTTACAGATAATTAAATTAATTTATCATAATCCATAAGTTCTAATTTATCTAACAAAATATCGAAATTGTTACGCCAAACACAATGATCATAGTTCAAACTTCAATTCTTCTAGTATGAATTTTTAATAACTATTGTCATTTTATCAAGATAAAAAAAAGATTATTGTATGATAAGATATGAAGGAAAGAAATGTGCATTTCACACTGACCCACATTATAAGAATACCAAATGGGATCAATATCCGCACATTTCCCCACCTTTCTGTCCCTGTTCCCCCTCCTCCTCCCTCCCACGAGAGATGTTTTGTTGGTAGTTCATAGTTGATACTTGATATAAGAAATTGACAAATGATATTGACATACCCTTTCATTAAAATAAAATGTTTGGGTCAAGCTACTACTTTCAAACCATCAAGGGAGTTGGCAGTTCGTCGGGTACTCTCCCAATTGTTTCTACTTGGATTGGAATATGCATCAACCATGCATGTGTAATGTGTTGTCACAATCTTGAACTATGATCTAGTAGAATGCACACATTTATTCTCAACCCTCCACGTTTCTACTTCTATAGTAGTAACCCTCCTTTATGTTTATTTCTTTCAACATGACATGCAAGATTTTCGATATTTTAAAATGATCATCGAGAGATATTGTAAACTTTTAATCAAATTTGTAGGAACTAAACTCATATAAAGTTATAATATCTTACATGCATTTGGATTAAAGTTGAGCTCGAACAGAGACTCTCTACTTCATATCTAGGGTGCGTTTGTTTCAAATTATATTTGTAAATTTTTTAGAATACAATTATAAAAATATACACGTCTATGTTTATTACAAGTTTACTAAGTTTTATTATACAAGAGTTTTTCTCCATTTATTCTATTTAGAGAGATAAAGACACATAAAATCTTGAAAAAAATAAAATATAATTAATGATGGTGGGACTCACTTAGTGGTAGAACTCACTTAGTGGTAGAACTCACTATATATTTTTTGTGTCTATCTCTCTCTAAATTGCAAATTTCATTTATTTTATCAAATGAAGAGGATTTTAACCCACAAAGAACATACATTAAATACAAAAGTGTGACATTTTTTTATCCAACAAAAATTACGAGATTAAATGAGTTAATTTTTTTTTATACACGCGAAAATATTATTTTGAGAAAACATATCAAAATAATTAGAAACTTGAAGATTGAAACAAAGGAAAAGTATCCTAACACGACCTGAAACCTATACCTTATCCAAAGTAAAGAGATATTTTTTTATGGTCACAAACATAAATAAATTGTATTTAGTTACATAAATAAAAAAGACTTTTTCTCAAAATGCTAAATTATTTAATTATAATTTTTTTGTATTATTAAAGAAAATCTTTTAATGTTTGTGATGATAGTTAAGTATGTATCTAAACAATATTCATTTATGCTTAATGCTTGTGATGATAGTAAAATTTGTCGGAAGTAAGTTTATTAAGGCAGGAGCAGGACAATTACCGCAACTGTACCATGAAAATGAAGGAGACATTTTTCTCTTTCCAACATTGGACCAAAAAATATTAATGACTTTAATAACACGTCGGCAAGAGTCAGAAAAGTACATTGGTTTCCTCTTTACAATTACATAAATACCCTTACTTCAATACCATATGTCTTTAACAAATAAGGGTGAAAATGGTCAAATAGATAAAAATCAGGTTACACTCTGTTTCCGAAAGTGGGTTGTTTGGCGGTGTATAACAGCGATGAATCTTATAATCACTTTTTTTCTACAAAACGCACTTCTAGACTCACACTTTACTCTCTCTCTCTTAAACGCCGTCGTTTTGGAATTTGTCTTCGCTGTTTCGTTCTCCAAAAAGGGGCAAAATAATTAACGCGGAAATTCACGAATTTTTGCCACCAATATTTGGGGAAATCGGATCTCAGGTTAATTTCCACCCCTTTTCTTCTTTCTTTCGCCGAATTCGATAATTCAAGGTTTCGTTTTTTTTCCCTCTGATTTTCATAGCTGAATTTGTTGTACTTTATTTTTTTGTTTTCAATTTGGGATTTTTCAGTTTTAGGTTTTTTTAATTGTGGGGTTTGATCAAATTTTGATTTTTATTATTTGATTGTGGAAAATTCTGGTTTTTGATGGGTAATTGTTGATTTTGGAATTCGTGGTGGGAATAATAGGAATTTGGGAAATGCATTACCCTAGAATCAATTTACCTTGTTTACCCTAATTTTTTTGTTTGGATCATGATGTTTATGTGAATTGCTTGAGTAATAGGTTGTTTAAGATGTGAAATTCAAGAAAGAGGTTAACTTTGAAAGGGTTAATTCAAGGGAGAGAAACATGAGGTTTACCTATGTACTATAATTTAGTCATGTATTTTTGATGACTGGGGTTTTGCCCAATAATAATTTGACTATATACATAGGTATAATTTGAGAGATGAGTGAATTTGGATTGCTGCGGTTTATTGGTTATTGATGTTTATGATGTATATGCAGTTTTAGTTGTCCTAGGTTAGTTTTATAATCCATGCTTTAGGTATCTTAGAACATATTCATGGTTAAATTGGTGGTGATGTAGTTATAATTAGTAAAATTTTGAAGCACTGACTATGGATGAGTTCATAACTCTCTATGGACATGATAGGTTTGATGGACATTACTATTAGTATAGGTTTTATGTAGGCATGTGAATTGCGGTTGCTCAAATATTTTAAGGTAGTTATTTGATCCATGTCTTTCATGGAATTTGTAGTTCTTGTTGAGGTGGTGTCTTATAACATTTGGACAGCTTTTTCCTTGGAAAATCCTTTTCAAATTTCACAAACTCTAATATCACAAAAAAATGTTAAATTTCACAAACTCTCATCACAAAAAACTGTTATAGATTGACTTTGATCCATTAGAGATTGTTAAGTGACTATGCCCTGATTTCATACCACATAATTCATAAATTTTCTTGTTTCAATTCCTCTATACCCTATAATGTTGATCCTAATTCGTACCATGATGGCAGCTCACACATGTGTATGCGTGTACTGACCACAGTTCACGTGTGAGCACACTTGCATGCATGTTGATCTCTGCTATGTTCATATTTCACGTGAAAGTTACTCCATTTTTCGTCATATGGTACTGGTTTTGTTTTGTGTTATGATATTTTACAGAGGTTGCTTATTATTACGTCCTTATTCTACTATAGCTCTTGTATTAATTCAATGCTGTGGATCCCAATATTAAAACTATGACAGTTTACATCGTGTCTATGCACGTGTTTGTGCATGTACTGCCTTTTTTAGTTTACTCTTACCCCATTATTTTTGTTTTGTAGCATTGCTTATTATGATGACCTAATTCTATTTTCAATTTATTGATGTATATATGTTCATAATCAATGCTCAGCAGGAAATTTCTTTTTGAGAATAAAGAAACAGAGTTTAGCGTAGTCCTTCTCGATTCTGTTCTGAATCAGTCGAATGGCGGAGAAAGCATGCATCAAGCGCCTTCAGAAGGAGTATAGAGCACTTTGTAAAGTAAGTGCATAATTTTTACTTTTCCAACAAAAATTGCTCTTCACCATTTATTTTTATTTACGGTTCCAATGCTTACTTATTTTGTTCTACAGCAATATAGTTAGCTTGTTCTGTGATCATTGGTTTGTCTCCTCTCTATTTTTGTGTATTTATTTATCTGGGCTTAGTATTTTGATGTTGTTTGTGGCCGATGAAATGTTTATAGCATGAATGACTGGGAACACATCAATCATCCTGTTTCCTTTCTCCTCTTAACAGTGTGTCTATAGTTTCTGAATAATTGTTTCATGATTGGTTAGGCTACAGTGTGTACTTCACAAAGGTGGATTGTTTCAGCCTGTATCAATTGCCTAGATCATCATAGTATTTGAAGATTATGTCAACTCAATAATGCTTAATTTTATTACTGTATCTGCAGGAGCCAGTTTCCCATATTGTGGCCCGTCCTTCACCAAGTGATATTCTTGAGTGGCGTAAGTTTGTTTCATACTGTCACATTTCATATATGATTTTATGATAAGCTTTAATATCCAAAAATAGGAAAACAGAATATGTTGAATCTTTGGTACATGTAATCATAAACTTTGTAGAACCCATATGACCAACTGGTCGCAACGCAGCAAACCTTACTTTTGCTCTCAGGCTCTTTTTCCTTAATACTACTATATTGTCAGCAAGAAAGGATCAAAATCTTGTATTGTCTGTAACTTCATTGTAGTTTATTTGTCAGCTAGTGGTTGATACTTGATGCTGATCTTATTATGTGTTCATATCTCAGATTACGTATTGGAAGGAAGTGAGGGAACACCTTTCTCAGGTTTAGCAAATTATGATTATTGCAGATTGATATTTTGTTTCAGCTGTATTGTGTGTTGGTTTTGCAGTTCCAACACCCAGTTTATTACTATCTCAACTTATTTTATATTTACGTTTTTTGGTCGCTTTTTAGGTGGATATTACTATGGAAAAATCAAGTTTCCTCAGGAATATCCTTATAAACCTCCTGGAATCAGGTGCCTTCTTGCTGCAGTATGCTTGATCATTCAAATTTTCATGTATTTGATCTTTAATAACCAAGGTCATACTTTTTATAATGTAGCATGACAACACCTAATGGGCGGTTCATGACACAGAAAAAGATTTGTTTATCAATGAGCGATTGTAAGTTCTTTTATCCATTGGAAGGCAAACCGATTTGTATCATAGTTACCCATGTTGCTACAGTTTAATTTTTCTGTGGGGTTTTCTATTTTTGCAGTTCATCCTGAAAGTTGGAATCCAATGTGGTCTGTATCAAGGTCAGTATGTTAAGTTTTGAAGTTCTTTTATGTGGTTTACTCCCTCTTATGTTTTAATTTTTTCCGAGTTTTGAAAGTTGGTTGTATTGCTTGCACTAGGGAATGGTATATGACTATAATAGTATGTGTTCAATATTATTTCATAGTTTTATACTAATAATGATGTTTCCAATTTATGAATGCAGCATACTTACCGGGCTTCTTTCATTCATGGTATGTTATTATGTTATGGTTTCTTCATATTCTAATTGAACTCTGGTTTCTTCCATCTCATATGGCATTTGTTTGCTCATAAGATATTGGGCATGTTTGTTGCAGGTTATAAAATAAATAATTTTGATAATAATTTCGAGATTTTAAAAAAAGCAGAAGTTATTTTGCGTTTGTTTACTATAAGGAAAATCACTCTTTTTTAGATAAAAAACTATCGACAATGATTTCAAAGAGTAACTACTCAAAACAACTTCTCGTTTAAAACATCTTTTAGAATTTTTTTTTTAGATTCTCATTTGTTTAAGAATATGTAACAAATGAATAAAAATTCCTAAAATTGTTGTTCCAAAAAGGGTTTTTCATAAAAAAATGGCCCATACCGCTCTTGCATTTGCCTCTTTTAGCAGTTTTTTTGGGTGGATTGGTTGGGATGGGAGGGGAGCTCAAGTTTGAGTAGCCATAGTAGTCTTGTCTTTGTTGTATAATAATGGCTTAACAAAAGCTAATACAACTTACAAACTTGTTAGGCTCCCCTGTTGTAGGTGTTGATAAGCTGTTGATAAGCTGTTGAGCCATTTAATAGAGTTCCATGTAATACATGTTTTTTTTTTTAAAAATATAAAGGCAAATGTTATCGGTCTGTTATACTTCACGATGTATGACAAACTTCTCTTTTGCAGATGGACACCAGCCCAACCACTGGCAGTGTAAACACTACTACTGTCGAGAAGCAGCGTCTAGCAAAATCTTCAATGTCTTTCAATTGTAAGAAGTAAGTATACCGCACCATCAACATTGAGCAATGTCTCTGATCTGTGTTACACAATTAATGGTTGTTTCCCTGCAGTGCAACATTCAGGAAGATGTTCCCTGAGTACGTGGAGAAGTACAACAAGCAGCAGCTTTCTGAGCAAGTTACTTCTGAGCAGCCAGCGTCGTCAGAGACTGGTCAAGATAAAAGTCCAAGGTCTGTTTTGGAAAACAATGTAGAGTCCACAGGAGAAGACATGAAAAGGGTTGAGGGATTGAAGGATGTGAGGAGAAACAGAAAACAAGGATTTCCAACTTGGATGATGTTATTACTCTTCTCCATCTTTGGGGTTGTTATGGCATTACCTCTACTCCAGTTGTGAATTTTTTATGGGTACAAGGGTCCATAAAGGATTATCATGGAACTGGTTCTTCATGTTCTGCTTAGGTTTTGTCATGTCTAACAGGATTTGTATAGGAAATATTGGACATGGAGACTGTTAAAAAAATATGATACTACTCCTTCGTGTCTGTTTTTGCCAGTTTCTTGGTATTGATACTTGTCATGTCATGTCACTCTTATTCTCTTAAAATGTGGAGGCTTGTTTTCTTTTAGTGTTGGTTCGTAAAACAAACTTCAAATGCTGCTGGGCTATGTACTGCATTTTATATTCTAGAATGGACAAATTATATATTAATAGTTTTTAAAATAGTGTGGTTAGTCGTGAGTGTGGTCATATCAATTCTCTACAATAGTAGCAAATACTGTGATTTACAATCTTGATCTGAATATACCATAATGTAATTAACCGCTTTTAATGTAGTTTAAGGCATCAGAAGCCTTCAATTAGTAAGGATATATTATCGCTATGTCATATCTAATGACAGTATGCACCA
>Ga0228710_1012201_pt1 | contig 10744 bp, 5 predicted proteins | sample MedpolnodulmetaG_FD_177995 | JGI IMG/M metagenome (GOLD analysis project Ga0228710, IMG submission 177995) | Root nodule microbial communities from Medicago polymorpha collected in Santa Monica, California, United States - pink nodules | ecosystem: Host-associated > Plants > Roots > Nodule... | reverse complement strand
TAAAGGTTAAAATCTCTTATGGGGTTTTGGAAAATTAATCAAAAAATTGAAATTTGGGAAAGAAAGAACGAACGAACCTGTCGCTTGGATTCAAGGATTGTGTAACCTGAGAATGGCCGAGTTTGATCGAGAGGAATGGGAGTTCGATTGAGGGTTTGATGAGCTTCGATTGAATGGTAGAGTGGCAAAGTTTGATGGAGTAATGACACTGATATATTGAATAAACAGAAACGTAGGATAAAATATTATTTTGTTTCTTTTTTTTAGTTATAGTGGGAGTGAGATGGGGAAAATTTGTTAATAAAAGATTATTTTGTTTGTTTTTTAAAACAACATATGACAAAAGATATTATATTTTTTTTTTTAAATCAGGTTTGCAATCATATTTAGGAGTATAAGTAGCTAAGTTTGTTTAATCTAAAGATTGAAAAGTTGGAGATCAAGGGTTCGAATCCTGGCAAAGAAATAAAAACATTAACATAACAATTAATATACTAATATTTCACACCTTTTTTTTAAAATCATATATAAAATAATATTTACAAGTTTGCCACCTTGTTTTTATTTCATATTTGACCCCATTTATTCTTAAAATCAGGTTTTGAAATTTACTCACAAAAACAAAATTTACAATATATTTACAAAACTGCCACCTTATTTATATTTCACACCTTTTTTTAATAAAATAGGTATAATACACATAATTCTTATGTCAATTTTGCACTAGTGAGCTGAGAGTCGAAGGAGGTTTCATGAGGATTAGAGAATGCGTGTTTGATAGCTTTATGCTGTCAGGTTGTTAACCCACCAAAAACTAAGGATTAAAATTACAAAGAAGCAATAGGATAGGATAAGTAATAGGTTTATTTTATCCTTTCCTATTGATGCACCAAACAACGGATTTAAGTAGGATATGATAGTGTTATCATATCCCGTCTTCTTATCCTGCGCACCAAACAGGCCGTAAAGGGTTAGAGATTTGCAATTTTTATCTATTTGCAATAGAGCAGTTTACCTATTTTTGGTTGCAGAAAAGTAAGCATCGATTAGGATTCTAATTGGCCACGTTTATTTAACTTAGGTAGACTATACAAGTGATGAGGCCGTTAAGACGTCACTAACTTAATTGGTCGTCAAGTTGCACCTGGTGGTCACACGATGATGCTTATGTGTTGGGTGTTACCACCTCAAAGGTAATTGAAAACATAGACTTAAATTGGCTTTCAAAGATTTCCAAAGGCATAATTGAAAGCATAGACTTATACGCGCGCTATGGTATGGGTTATTAATCCTATACGGTTCCGCCTTCTTCGTAAGGATTATTAGTGTGGTGCCTGGCCAATTTTCATGTAGGTCTACCCATCAATGAATCTTAGGACACTCATAACACACACTCTCTCTCTCTCTCTCTCTCAGTAGTTCTATAAACAGGCAGCCCTATCAGCGTCTACCTTACCAAGGGTTTAAGAGAATGGTTCTACTAGGCTACGACTTATTTCCTTCAAGCAGACACTTGTTTCTTTAAGGCTTAATTACTGTTTTGACCCCCTAAGTATCTAAATGTTGTGATTTTGGCCCCCTAAAAATAACAACTATTTCCAAGCCCTTTATGTATACTTTCTGGTGTAGAAGAAGAACACGATTCTTCATTCATGAGAGGAAGAGAAATTAACATCTTAACTCTATATTTGCTTCTTCCTTTTTTTTTCTTTTTTTAATTAATGAAATACCTTATTTTCAAAAAATATGTAAAATAACACGTGGCACCTCACTTAAGTGATGTGAGTGCCACGTCAGCGTTGAAAGAGTCAAAATTGGGCTAGGGGGTTAAAATTGCAACAGAAAGTAAACATAGAGGGCTTGGAAAGAGTTGTTTTTTTAGGGGGCCAAAATCACAACATTTGGATACTTAGGGGGCCAAAACAGTAATCAAGCCTTTCCTTAATTATTAACTAGTTACCTCCTAGGTTCAGCATATTTTACTCAATATTAGTAATATCACCTTTTAAGTACTTACTACTAGGGTCAACTCGCTTTTGGTATCTTTCGCTAGCTATAACTAATTACTTCCTAGACAAATAGATATTAATATCAAAATATAAATATCAAGATATAAGCATCAGGATAGTAATATCCATATTAGGACCTGTCACAACCTAAGTATCTAATCTAGGGTTGGGATACTACAGAAATAAACTAAATTCCTAATTAAACTTAATAGCGAACAGAAATAAATAAAATATAAACGACATTAAATTAAATTAAATCCAACAAAAATAAATAGATGTTTATCTTAGAACTCTAACCTAAAAAGAATTAGTTACACATGGTAACTAAAAACAAATTACTACAAACATACCCTAGAAATTCAAGGAGAAGATAGAAACTCCTCCGAAGCTCTAGAATTGCCTTCCTCTTGAACTGCCACGGTTCTGAACGAAAATTTCTGAATGTGGAAGGCTTGTATTTATAATGAGAGATTCTAATTGGGTTTGGGCTAAAAACGCGGGCTTTACCCACAAAAAAGCAGGAAAAGAGGGTTGTACCCCGTGCATTTTGGATGAACGGGGAGCATGCACCATGCTCTAGGCGCATGGGTGTGTAGCAAAACCCATGCTCTAGGTGCATGGCTTGTTTTTTCCATGCTCTAGGCGCATGGCATGTGCTCTAGGTGCATGGAATAGCTTCCTGGGCCCAGTTTCTCTGATTTTCGGTCGTTTTAGGTATTCGTCTTCAAATAATTTTCCTCGGAACTTGGGAACCGAATTCCTCTTACGGTAAAGTCTCACGAGGCCTCTTGAATCTACATTCTTTCTATGTTTCAGGAAAACTAGAATTACAGACTCAAATATATAAAACATTATAAAAGTCCTGAAATCATAGGCAATCGTTAAAATACTCCTCCGTTTTGCTTCTAAAACCTACTGAAAATGACTGAAAAACATGCTAAGAATAACGTAAGATGACCTGTCATCAAAACACATTTTCTATCTCTAAAGGGACAACCCCATCGTTACCCTGAGGATGGTCTTCTTTTAACACGGGAACAACGGGAGTTTCCATCTCCTTCTTCATAGCCTCTAGAGTACTCATCAGAACCATCGAATATGTAAGGGAACAAGGAAAAAGTTAAAAAAAAACAAGATAAGGCAACAATGAATTAAACAATAAACAAACGTCGATACTACTCACCAAGAATCCTCTTACAGTGGGCAGCGTCTCTCCCCCGGATCACCATCCTCGCCTCCACGAAGCGAGCTTTCTCAACCAACTTGGGAGGGTCTTTCTGATCTTGAACCTTCTACAACGCAAACGAAAGGACAAATTTCTCCAAGTTATACCTCAACTTCAACTCAGAAGGGGTAAGAGCGGCGTCCGAATCATAAGTATATTCTTGAGGAGGAGAATCTTGGTGCTTCTGGCTCCAAAAGTGAGAGAAAAGGGGTGTTGGTGTAATCCCTAGAGGCCAATAATTTATGTTAAACTTATGTTATGTATCATAACTTTTATTATTAAATAATACATGACACTCTTTATTATATTTGTTGTAATGTTAATAAAGTCCCTAGAATAGATGGTTCGTGTAATGGTATATTTAGTGTGACTTAATCATGAGATTACATTAACATAAAGAACACTATTCTTATATGCATCCGTAGTCAAGATTTAATATGAATTGGGATAATAATAAAGTGTCAAGACTATTATGTATGTAGACTGATGAACACATCTCATGAGTCATGAATATGAGATATTAATTCCATACATAAGTATAAACATTAGGAGTAATATTTATACTGGATTGACCCACCGTGAGAATACTACATAATATGTTATCAAAATGTCATAAGATATTCTCACAATGATAATAGTGTATTCACTCTTAGACCTGAAACCACTATGATCCCTAGATGTGGACTCAAGTGCTTTATTGCCATTCTAACGTTGTCTGTAAAAGGATAACCATAATGTTGGCTAATGGGTACTTGATGAATCATGCTGAGGGACATGAGTGTCTTAGATGGGATTTGTCCCTCCACATAACATGAGATATATCTTTAGCATTCTTGATGAAATATGACTATAAAGTTGCATGGCCATGCCGAACTAAGTCAATATGAGATATTGGACTTATTCTTTATTCAGTATATTTCGGGATCAAGAAATATAAATATTGATCTATACAAGGGTGACAAAATCTATGCCTTGTGATCAATATAGATAATAAGACAAATGAGTAATTTTACACATGAGTATTATCATGGAAAATGTTTCGTCAGATCACTTGACACTCTTGTCACTAGGGTAACAATGATGTGTTACTAGATACCGCTCATTGTTTATAACATTAAATATTAGATTTAATATTATTGCCAACGTGGCTAGAACCTATGGGGTCACACACAAAAGAGAAATATAAGTAAGACTTATATGATGGGTGAGTTTAGTAAATAACGCTAACTAGATAGCAAAAGACTAAACTCGTTATTGGGCCTATGGAAGCCCAATAGTGACTTCTGACTTGCAGAGCACACTAGGAGTTCTATAAATAGAACCCTTGTGCTGAAGTCTTAAAAGTTACATGTTTTTGAGAAACCCTAATTCTCTAAAAGCTTTGACTGCTTGGCTAGCACCGAGATTTGGAGGAGCACCGTTCGTGTGGACTAGTAGAGGCTCTGCTTCTTGCTTAGATGTGATCGTGATTCAAGTCTGCACACTTTGAGGTAACAATCGAATCACTGATTAGGGTCAAATTGGTAATGATCCAAGGAAAGAAAATCGATAATTTTATTCCGCTTCTTATTTTATGCAATCGATTTTCCTTTAAGGGGAACAAGCTCCACCACGACAGGCGAAGACGTCATGCCGGAAGAACCACCAGAACAGACAGGGTCGTGGTTCTGCGCCTGCGAATCCACAAAAAACCAGACTCTCCGGTGGCCTCCGAGTCAGGGACTTCTGAGTCTTAACGATCCTCTGGGTAATCAAGAGGAACCTGACTAATAGACGTGTGGGCGCGCCGATTCAAGGGCCAGATTACCACGTACATATGCTTCCAGGATTTCAGAGAATCCACGTAATTATCAAAGGACTTCTTATGATGCAGAGATACCATGTTGGAACAAAGGGTGTTTCTCAAAATCACCTCTTAAGTTTTGATAATAACAAGGTATTAAAAATCATCAATTGGACTTGCTAAACAATTTGTTCAAGTGTACAGGATCCATAATCAAAGTACTATTCATAAAGATTCTGATTGAACAAGTTCAAGAGCAAAGGAATTTTATTTGAAGCTTAGAAGCATCTGGAAGAATGCGCCTGAAGAATGCGTCTGAAGAACTGCGTCTGAAGAAACGGGTCTGAAGAAGAGCTCCTGAAGACATGTCATCAGAAGCAAGGTCATCAGAAGCACTAGTCATCAGAAGCATATCTTGTCAGAAGCTACTTCACCAGAGTTGACAAAGGACAATGTACGAAGTGTACGGCCACGAACTCTGCAACCACCATCTCTGCAATCTTTGTCTCTACAACAAGACAAAGATAACAGTAACATTGCTGCAGACGTTGTTCCTTTTGTAATGGAATGGATTTGAAATTAGTTCTTCATAGGACAACTATCAAATCAGACAAAAGATCAAGGGTGAAGATTCAAAGCAAGACAAGTTGATGTAACGGCTATATTCTCAACGTCTCTCAAATCCTCTATAAATAGGGATGAAGACTTAGAGAATATCAACTAGACAACATACACGCATACAAGGCCAATACTCTGTGCAAAACGTCAAAAACAAACATCAACAACTTAGAGAATTCTTTCAATTGTTTATATCTTAGAATTCTTAAGTGTCTAGAGAAACAGAGTCTGTTCTGTTTCGTATTGTATTGTGAATACCTCTGATTGTATATCAAGTATTCAAAACCTTATTCAATTCTTTGTAATTGTTAAGATAAGTCTCTTTCAGTTGTGATTGAGCAAAGGAAGTCTCTTAGAGTTGTCCTTGAGCATAGAAGTCTCTTTCAGTTGTGATTGAGCAAAGAAGTCTCTTGGAGTTGTCCTTGAGCAAAGAGAAGTCTCTTTCTTGTGTGATTGAGCAACTTGTAATTTGATATTACATTTTAGTGGAACTCTCCTTGGAAGTGCAAGGGGGACAGAACTACTTCCGGTTTGTGGAAGGAACCTGTATAATTGCTTGTGTTCTTTCTTCCTCTGTTCTTTACATTTATCCGCTGCACAAAGACTCTGAACTCACTTAGACTCTGAACTACTTCAGACTCTGAACCTGAGAACAGTTCTTCAGAACGTTAAAGAAGAAGTTTTCAAAAACACAATTCAACCCCCCCTTCTTGTGGTTTTTCTCACCTTCATACCAAACCCTGAGGACCTATCTTGGGCGTCCGTAGGACCCATACCATTGTAAAGAAGAGGCGGAGTGATGGGAGCTGCCCTTTATACTTGCACTAGAACTAAACACCTTCACAAGTGCCCACAATAGAGGGTGGAGTTGAGAAGGCGCTATCTTCAGTTGATGGAGAACTCCTATCTCGAAGCCATTAAAGGGGATGGTCACATCAAGGTCCCGCTCTAGGATGTCATGCATAGGGAAACAACACCCGTTGAACTCGCTGCACATGCTTTTCGACCTGTCAACCGCCTAAACAAGCCACTTTCTCGTCAGTCGGCCAACCCAGGTTATCTCATGAGGCTCTTCCTTAGAGTTAAAGTAGGGCGCCTCACGGAGAACGTCTTCATGGACCCAGCCTTGAAGAGCCGCAAGTTACAGCGTTTGATCCATGTCTTATCTGCAGGTGGAGGTGGCAGATCCACATCACCAGCCGCAGGTTGAAGTGGCGGGTCCATGTTCTCGGACGCAAGCTGGAGCGGTTGATTCGGATTCTCAGCCATCAAAGTTCTATCGTCTCTCCTTAAAAGATAATGAAAACCATGGTTGTGATCCTTATAACACTTTTCCAACCAACCCTCAATTTCTTCATGAGTGGGCGGGCTTTTTAGAAGCACGATGAGGGACTCCCTCATCTTACGGTATGAAATGCCTGAGAAGCCTAATCTCGTTAGAGGGGATGAAGGATCGACCCCCCAACCTAAGGCAACAGTGTTCCTAAACCTTGCTCGCGTAACCGCTCAAGGGAGAATAGCCGCTGGACGATGAATCTACAACATTCTTAGAAGTTTTAGAGCAAATGCTCATCTTTGTCAACCCATAAAATGAAGGAAATCGACAAAATGCAAGGGAGAAAGAAAGAAAGGAAGTACCTTTGATGTTAGAAGGTTTTTCATAGAAAAGAGGCAAAACTTTGTAGAATCGTAAATCCAGAAAATGCAGCCTAAAGCTGAAAGACTTTCACGCAGGATGATCGAAGGAAAAGTTGGGAAAAGGAAACAATGCACTTCTAGAGAAGGTAGTAATAACAATGCACAATGATAATGTGAAGACGAAGAAGAAAAGGAAGTAGAAGAAAAGCAACAACAACACCAGCATAGTTAGTAGTAAGGACAATGGGGAGCAAGGCATAATGGTTGGAAAAGTTGTGATTAACAGAGTATATAGCTTATTCAAACAATCTGGTGTATGACGCATCTGAACAGACTGAATTACAAGCAAAACAAAGAGACTGAAATCAAAATTTGAAAGAAAAAAAAATCGTAGGAGTAAAAAAAGATGTAATCCATTTTCCTGAAACAATCCAAGAAATTCAATAGATAATAAGCATTGAACCTCGAAAAGAATCTAGTGACATAGATAATCACTATTCACTGAACAAAGGAACTTGCAGAATTGCAATAATAGTATATACAACTATAACTCAACAAGCAAAGGAGAATAAATTGCTTCACAAGGTTGGAAACTTAACAAACCTTCCAACTAATATAATTAAGCAAAAGCTTTGTTTTTATATGCTGCCTTCCCCTCAAAATGCTTCCTCCATATGAAATCTTTGATTTGGAAATCTTGTGTTACAGAAGTAGCCCTTTTAGAACTGCCTCTTCATATCTCAAATTATGATATGCTCTTCCCTTTATATGACTCCAGTCAAAAAATGTCAAACAAATACCAATTAGAGGCCTTCAACATCCAATATGATCTTCCAATATGTTACAACTTATCCTTAATCAATAGCTTTGATGCTATTAGCATTTGATACCATTTTAACTTTTATCATAAATTATCAAATTTTATTTTTTATTTATTTTATGTGCTAACAGAAAAGCAATTACCTAATCTAGTCAATGACACTTTAACATCAAATTCGCACAGTTGCAAGGTATAAGTATGAATCTCTTTTCTATTTAAAGTAAGAGCTGCACAATTATAAATCATTGACAAATCACTAAAAAAAAACTTGAACCATTCCCAATAAGTTCTCCATACTAATATATCATATTTTGCTTAAGCAGTTGATGGGTGACGCCTTAAGCACACTTAATATGAAGGAACTTAAGTAATTATATAACTTTATAACTAAGTTATTATCCAAGCATTTGGTCAGATTTTAGATTTTATTATAATTTGTATACTGATAATCATTAACAATCATTAACATCATAAAGCACAAAAAATAAACACATAATTTCAAGAAATACACATAGCCATTGTCCATTAATTCAAATCAAATTTTGTTTTTTCTACTGTCCTTAGACTCAAATTAAGCTTAATTTCAAGAGAGATCAAGAAAATTTAACATGAACTTAAGGTTGAAATGAATAAAGGTTAGAGTAAAACAAAGTATTTACCTTCAGAAAGTGGACTAGTAGAGAATTATGAAGGACGACGATTTCACATAATTGAGAAATTAACAAAAGCAAGAAATTAACAAAACAAATCACTGAAATCAACAAAAAAAAAGCTCAAGATTCTTAAAAAAAAAACAAAAAAACACAAGAAATTAACCTCCAAAGTTTGGGTACTGATACACGATTGAGAAGGCGAGATTGAGGTAACCGAGAGTGGGAACAACAAGATTGAGGGTAACTGTGAGATTTGAAGAAGTGCTCCATGGGAGGTAACCCATGTTCTCTATTGTTCTTTCCTATTGACAACACCACTTGATGTGCTGAATTATATTGTTTTGCTTTTTAGAATTTTTAGTATGCTAATACCCATGTTTGATTTATATGAATGCCCATAGTAAAATCTTCCCCTTTAGTGGAAATCTTTTTGAATGCACTGCTCAAAAGTGTAAATGGATGAAGAAGGAAGGATCATATACAAGCTAGCATAATCTTCGTGAAATATGACTAGTGAGATCTTTGAACCAACTATGTATAAATGCATTGTTTACTTCCATTGTCTACATTTTCTTTTTGGAGGAATAATTCCATCCATGTGCTCATTTTCTTAAGTTGCACTTATTTTTTACATGGTTTATTGGTTGTACTGAGGCAAATTTTTGGTACCTTTTAAATTATATAATCTTTGCTAAACCAAGTTTGAGCTTTCATCCAATAGTCCCTTTCTTTTGGTTACAAACCAAATTATAAACCAAGTTTGACCTTAAGAATTACTTTACAAAACTAGAAGTACACATTTAAACCATAAATTCACAATACATTACATTGTATCATGAGTGTCACATTTCATGAATATAACATGATAAATTATTCTACACAAACACGATGGAACATTCAATACTACTTAAATATAACATGCAATCACGTATAACACTAACAACAACGAGAGCTTCAATTTAATTCAACTCATGCATATCAAAATAATAAATTAAAAAAAGTACTGAGATAATATCTTGAAGTAAATACATCCAACATAACAAAGCATACGCAAGTTCATAGATACTAAGTTCTGGTGCCACACAAGTACATAACAATATAAAAATTGAATTACGTCCAAATTATAATCATCCAAGAAATAAATAGTAAGAACTTAAAGGATATGCATGCATGAAAAATTCATCGATTCCTATGCATTCTTTTCTAAAGTAAAAGCTTCTAAATTGCACATGGGGCAGCTATTCTTCAAAAGCAACCATTCTGCTATGCAATCAAAATGATATTCATGAACACATTGAATAATTCCAATTTTTTCTCCATTTTTGAACTTGTCCTATCAAATTAATAAGGAAAAATTAATTAGTACCTCAACAAAAATACATCGATAAGTTTGACTTTGAAATATAAAGTAAAAAAGTTCTAAGAATATTGAATGAAATGGAACTTGTTTTCAAAAGGTCACACCTGACATATTACGCAGGAATCAGTTTCTTGATCATTGGAAGGTGACTCCTCCAAATTAGTAGCAACTGGACTTGGTGAATAAACTTTTGTCTTCAACTGACTCTCAATTATTTCCTTTGATAAACTAGTGTTTGCAACACAAATCCTTTCAAGATATGCAATAGCTTCCTATAATCAATAATTATAAGTGTAATTATTTTTTAGGTTTCGTATACTATCTATATTTCACTACCATATGCTGTCCTGCATCATGTATCATGTATCATGTATGTCTACATTGATAGGACAAATACAATTGTTATATGTGTGTGTGTGTGTGAGAGAGAGAGAGTTTGTGTATTGTTACCTCAAGAGACTGGTCGCTGATCAAGTCCAAACCCATATTTTCCATTTGCTCGATCAAAGAAATAAACTACATAGAAATGAAATTCATTTAATAAGTTCTTCATACATGTCTACATTGATAGAAACAATTTTAATATATATATATATATATATATATATATATATATATATTTTTTTTTATATTATATC
>Ga0228710_1012199_pt1 | contig 10746 bp, 7 predicted proteins | sample MedpolnodulmetaG_FD_177995 | JGI IMG/M metagenome (GOLD analysis project Ga0228710, IMG submission 177995) | Root nodule microbial communities from Medicago polymorpha collected in Santa Monica, California, United States - pink nodules | ecosystem: Host-associated > Plants > Roots > Nodule... | reverse complement strand
CAAAAAAAAAAAAGCTACAAAAATAATAGTACTACTCCATTACTCTAAACTCCAAATCAACTGAAATGCATCTTAAGAAGGAATAAAGGTTTATGCTATTGATGGGATAAGAAATTTTCATTCACATACAAATTTCCTAACAAACATTTAGGAAGAATAAAGGGATACTGTTAGGAACCTAATTACAAATGTTCAAACATGTTTTCTACCTTTTGTGTTCTCTTATATTTATACAAATAGCCCTATAACAATGTTAACTAACTAACTAAACTAAACAACTCTTAACTACTTTACCTAGTCTAGTTAGCAATTATTCTATATCCTAACAAATACCGATGAAGAGAACGAACCACTTGATTTATCACAATCAAACCTTGAGCAGCAAGGTAGAGAATACCATTTGTCTCTAAAATGCTATGAAAGGAGTAAACATTGTTGCTACTCTAAAATTTCAAGGTCAGATTGGCAAAATAAGTGTCAAAATAACTTCAATTGAAATAACACATTGTTTTAAAGTGCTAGCAGGAAATGGCCAAACAATGAAAGCATAAGAGTTTATGCAACAACTTCATGTCATAGTTCAATGGCATGAATTGTGAATACTGGTGTAATTGGTATTTGCAGAAGGGGCATATATGATCTTAAGAATGCAGAAGACTAATACCATTGATGAAATTTTCACTATTCAACGGATTTAGGGAAAATCATGAGATTGTGTGCTACAATAACTCCATAAATAAACTGCACCAGAAATATGGTAGTTGGAGATTTTGTGTGAAGTATAGGACTTTAAATGATAAACCTGTTAAAGATAGTTTTTCTATGCACACAGTTGATGAATTGCTATGTGCCATAATGATAAACCTGTTAAAGATAGTTTCTCTAAACTAGACCTGGACCTTAGGTCTGGATACCATCAAATACCAGTGCAACCTGAGAATAAACACAAAACAATAGAGAAAACATCATGGCCATTGTGAATCGTTAGTTTTGCCTTTTTTGCTTGACTAATGCCCCTGTAACTTTTCAAAGCCTAATGAACCAGATTTTTTTATATACCTTGAGAAAATATGTGCCAGTTTTCTTTGATGATATCCTCATCTACATTCATACATTGCATGAGCACCTAAAGTATATTGAATATGTCCTTAGGGAGATCCAACATTATGTATAATGATTTCAACAGATTGTAGTAAGAAATGACCTCAGCACAATGTTAGCTTTACCAAACTTCAAACAATCATTCATATTTGCATATGGAATTGGAATATGGGTGGTAATGCATCAAAATGGCCACTCCGTAGCTTATTTTTCAAAAAAGCTAGCACGAAGAACTCAAAAAGAGTCGACATACTTTAGACAAATGTTAGCCATTACTGAAGTCATTGCAAATTTAGACATTAACTACTTTGGCAGTACACAAAGCTTGAGAAACCTCCTAGACTAAACCTTGCAGACACCTGAACTACAAGAGTGGCTGCATAAATTCCTGGGATATGACCATGTAATTGAATATGAACAAGGAAATTGAACATACATGATGACTCATCCATAGTGTTGACGATGGCATGGTCCGAACCAAAAACTGACTTTGTGCAAAGAATTGTTGGAAGCTACATAAGGGAACAAGAAGATACAAAGGATTATAGATCAAAGCACCAGCCGACCCAACTTGGAGTCAAATCACACAACAAAAGGGAGATGGATGTATCCGAGAGGAAGAACGGCCATACTCGAGGACTCAAGAGTCAAGTCTAATTCAGATGATATTAGGCTATGTTTTCACGGTGGAATGGGCAACATCATACACACATTAAGGTGAAAGCTAAGATTTCTAGCTTCTCTAAATCATGGAAAAATGTGTATTAGGATACAATTTGGTATATGGAAAAGCTAAAACAAACATCTACTTAAAAGAAAACCATAATCTCCTATTGAAGGACAGTCGGTAATACCAAGACCCTGACTGGAATAGTATTACAGTTCTATTAGCCAACTATGCAAAAAAGACATCATGTAGAATCTAGAAATCAATACAGAACTGTGCAATCTTCCAACATTCAAATACAACTCACGACCTACATATTGGCCTACTTCAACCACTACCAATTCCATCCCATGTTTAGGAAGATGTGGGTATGAACTTCTATCACATGACTGTCTTACAAAATATGCCTTAAAAAGTGATTCTAACAGCAAGTCAGTAGCAGAAGTATACATAAATCAGACTGTGAAACTTAGTGGATAGGTCGATTGTATCATATAGGGATAAGGTGTTTAAAAGCAACTTTTGGGGGAAACAAATTTGTTTCAACTGCAAGGCACTACACTAGCCATGAGCTCAACATATTATCCCCTAACATATGGGTAATCAGAGGTACTCAATAAATGCCTAGAGATGTTTCTAAGGTGTTTTACTTTTACCAACCTAACAAGGCCTTAACATGAGTTTAGTGTTGCTATAATACAGCTTTTCATACAAGCATTGGAATGCCACCATGCAAAGCACTATATGGCAAAGACCTCTCAAATGGTATGGATTTTAAGAAAGAATCAAAAGCATGGATGGAGTAGTATCTCACATGCTTCAATTGCCAAGATCAGCAAAATTCACCTGATGTTTCATGTACCTCAACTGAAACATTTCAAAGGAATGCCCTATGAAGAGTAACTACCATTGTCTTTAACTATGTCAGAAGTTTGGACCAATAGTACAACCTGCAGCAGTACTACAAGCAAGTTCAATTTTTCATGGTAATTACACTGAAACCATATGTCCGATGGGGTAACACAACAAAAGTTGATGCAACATAGGAACAACTAGAGGATACAAGAGTCAACTTTCGTACTTTCATACTTGAGAACAAGGATGAGAGGAATGAATGATGTATGTGGATTCCTTCTGGTTTTCTTTGGGTACTTGGCCCTTCAGCTATACACTAGAAGTTGAGATCTTACAGAAATTCAATAACACAAGTACAGTCTATCCATTCAAGTGATAAACAATACAGTAACATGCACATTCAATAAAACAAAAACAAAAATATTTAAAATGTATTAATATAAAATACAAAGTACACATTAAAATAAAATAAAAAATAACAGGAAATATCCTTATGAAACAAAAATAACGGCTTAAGTAGGAGCTAACTCTTCAAACTAAATTATACTAAAAAAACAAAGTCTAATAGTCTGTCTATAAAGGGTAAATAACAAAACCCATTTTGAAGCTGTCTGAAAACTGGAAAGTCGTTTTTCCAGACCATGGAATAGCCATGCATGTGCTCCTCCACTAAAATTGTGTGCCATGTTACCATACATGTGATATCATTGTCCTTGCCTTTAATTAATCCTTTGACTTCATGTCCTCATAGCACATGCAGCAAGTAATGCAAAGGATTCTTGCCTCTACTTCAGCCATATATATATATAACCTCACTGCCATGCCATGTCATCCAGTTAAACACCTACTTTTAACATACCATTCTCAAGCACTAATTACTGATCTGCTGCAACTAACTTATTATTTTACCAATCAATTTACAGTAATTAAACAAATGATGCTAAGTAATATATCAAGAGACTAAAATTAAAACAATAAACAAAGGAGGATCCTGTCTGGCACAAGTACACCATCTCATCTTCAAAAAGATCCAGGATAACACTGTCCTACGGAATTTCCAGGAACATTTGATGGAGCCAACTTACGGACCCTAACGCCGTCTTTGATGACTACGCCTCGCATCTCCAGAACCTTCTTGTGACTGTTTGAGTGCACAGATGCTACAAAAGTGGGGCTGTTCGCTGGCCGGTATTCAGGATAGAGGCGGCCGGACCTGTACCGAACACCACAAGCATTGCAGAGCGTTTTGGGACCGTTGGGTCCCTCTCTCCATTGTGGAGTCTCTGTGACCTCGCAATGTGTGCACTTTCTCGTGACAACTGACTCTTGTGATGAGGATTTCTTCGTTTCAATATCACCCGAGAACACATAGAGGTCCCTTTTTTTCTGTTTCTTTACTCTGTTTAAATCTGACTCAGAGGCAGATATCTTCTTATGCAAAGCCTGTAAGCTAGCAATGAAAGAAATCGAGAATACAGGATTTAAGCTTGAAGGACGCCGGCGTTTACTTCGCGCACGCTTTACTGGGATGACAGGCAGATCAAAGCCGGAATTCTCAACTGAGGAAGCACTGCTGCCTTCAAAAACAGAAACCGGGCTGTATTGAAGCACAACTTTTTTTTCATAGAAAGGGACATTCTGATTGGGAATAGTTTTTCCATATGTTGGTCCAGCAGTTCTTGCCGCTTCTTTTATTATTGGGGAAATGCCATTAAACTGCAAAGCCAAGTTATCATCAAAACAACAAAAAAGGAAATATAAAAATTGGATGCAGCATCAATGGATAGTAATCAATTATAAGGCTATGGTATATGCTTGTTTGAATTAATAATTGAAAGAGGAAATTGGGTGATATGCTACTTTGGTAAAACAAAGTCATAAAGTATAGTTATCAATTATCAGATGTTGTCAGGTCAAATCATCAAAATAATAAGGACCAAATACACTAAGTCACTCACAGAACTTGGATGTCATTACAATTTCGGTTTGCAACACTAAATACAGTCCTGAACTATTGTCTCTTAAGAAAGTGTGACTAAGATGCTTGAAACGTCATCATTTTCTGTTTCATTATATTGAACTTCATCTGCTTAAAAATCTATAATCAGCCCAAGTCTAGTTTCAGCCACTTTACCAGACTCAAGAAGCTTCATCAATTTAAATTTGAGCAGAAACAGAAATTGCTTTGTGCAAGGGTCCAGTTATTTAATACTGGATCCCACCATTTACCAAATACTATCACACAAGACACATTCATCTAATCATCCACTGCTTCAGGAAACAAATTTACATCTTTTAATTTCTACACATGCATACCATCTATACATCATCCAAAATAACCAAACATTTGCAAACTCCAAGCATTGTTCATATATAGTTGCCAGAAACTTTCTTATTTTCTGAGCGCAACACACCAACAAATACAAGTTACGAGTGCGAAAGTGTTGTTAGGACTCGAGACTTAAAAATTCACATGGTGAAAAGTAATATATACTTAAAAATATCGACATAGCTGCAAATTAATTACATTTAAGTTCGTGTTATAAGGCTATGGTATTGTTGTTCATTTTATTAGACCCCCTTTAACAAAATTGAACACGTAAATTAAATGAATAATCTGGGAACCGAACAATGATGATTGGTAATTTGTTACCGTTACACGACTTAAACTAAACCAGATGACTCATTTCCTAACCTATATCTTTTTTTTTTTACTGTTTCTGTTTTTTCTGTGCGGGGAGGAAAGAGATTACTCAAAACTTCCTACTTTCCTCCTCCCTTTGTTGTGAAACCTCTGAAAAGTTCCAACTTTAGGTGCATAAAGGCTACAAAGTATAGAGAGGATAATTTAGGTTAATAGCAGATGAAACAAGGGAAACTTTCTCACAATTTCTATAACTATATGTTATATTGCAATTTCCTGTTACTACCGATAATGAGTAAATCATATTGGCGGCACACTGGTGTTGCTACTCACAGAATAGGCTCAGCAGCATACATTAATCAGAGCATCAGAGGCGGATCTATGTTTGCCTGAGGGGGTGCATCAATGAAAATGTACACACTTTTTAACCTTTTGCCCTAGTTTTTATTTTAATACTATTAATAAGGATCTGCTTTTTAACCATCTTGTATTCCCTTCTGTGTCTTCACAAATCCCATTACCGCTGTTCTAAATTGATAATCACATTGCATCTCTTATCGTGCGCAATCTAGACACCAGCCCATCGTATATCTCACATCACAATTTTTAATTTGATCAAAACAGGTATCTTTTCTTTTGCTTTACTACTTGATTTCAACAATATATTACATACTTTATTAAATTAAATAGAAAAACAATTTATTTCACACCGCTGACCATATTATTATTAGTTGTTTTGCACTGGTTCTTGCGTCATGAAGACCATTTTGGATTTGATTTGACTGTTTGGGATTTGATTTGTTATTATTACCGATTTGATTCGAAACGTATAATCACACAGAGGACACTTAATATAAATGAAACAGATTCCTTGCCGTTTTTCCACTTAAGGCACGGTGCCTTTAGGCTGATGATGGAAAATGGGGAGATAACGACGAGAGAGAATGGATCAAAGAGATCGAGAAAAAGGTAGGCGACTTTTCTACAATAAACGATCGTAAGGTATCTAATTTATTGTATTGGATATATTTAAATTTTATGTTTTCAACATCTGTATTAATCTTCATATATGTATCTTTTGGTATAAATTGGATATCCTCTGCACTCAACTTTGAGGTTAATCCCTCCAATCGCGTGGGAACCAAATGAGCGGCAAACTCTCCCTAAGGGGTTTTAACGTTGTTACATTCCAAGGCTCAGAATCAAACCCGAGACTCCTGGTTAAGCTGAAGCAACTCATACCATCTCTTCTAAGCACCCTTGGATTTTATCTTATATGTATGAGAAGAATTATTATTATTAATCATTATTTTTAATTAATAAATTGTCCCTGCTTACCCAGGTTCTCGAATCCGCCGCTGAGTATGCAACTAAACTTGCTCAATAACCCTTCCTATTAAGTAAAGGCATGAAAACTGAATCTCTAGCAAACAAGACATCCACATTTTCACTCAATTCTCCTAAGTCAGACCAAATTCAATCTACATGTCATGTCGTTTATCACAAAGTAGTTTGGTTTTGATATTTTTCTGTCAATCTGACAAATTCCCTAGACACTATTCTAGTTTACTTTATCAAGTCACTGGTCCTGCAAAGGTTCTAATTGTAAAAACTCAGTTGCCCAAGTACCAAGAAGTGGGAGCTAAACCCAACTTTAAAATATTCTAGTTGTCTAAGCAACAAGATTAACATTTACTCCTAAAGGCCTGAGTTCAAAGTTCAGCAAAAACTTTTCATTCCTTAAGCTCAAATAAAACGGCCATGGTTAGCAAGCCGATGGATTCATGGTGTTTCAGCTTCACATAATAAAACAATGTATGCAGTCAATTTACCAAATATAAGAGCACTGCATTGAAGTATAATGGGCTAATCGCAACTTTTCATGTATACAACGACTAGCAGAGAAGTAATACATCAGAAAATAGGTTAAGCAGATAACAAACATCAAAGTATGGAATCCAAATTATCATAAGTAGCGACAGAATACTCACAGGAGCAGAGAAGCCTTCCCCGAGTTGGGGATTTTCATTTTTTATTTTACCACAGAATACTGCTGGGGACACTGAAAAAACATCAAAACACGGCTCTCCAAGAGCACTCCAATCTTCTTCAGCATTATTTGCGTCCACATCTTCCAATGGAAAATCGAAAAACTTGAGATCATCGAAAGTCTCATCAGACAAACCATTAAAATTCTTGTCAAAAAACCAAGATCCCTTCATATTCGGAATATCCTGTTTCAAAACAACAAACACACACATTATCACCCTTTACCACACAATACACCATAATTCAAATTGAAACAAAACAAATTACAAATCATTGGTTCAAAATCGCCCAAATATTCAAACTTTATGCCATTAAAAATGTTAATCTCGTATGACCCAATTCATATAATCATGTACTATTTTTCTCTTGAAAACTTGGTATCCGGCCCAACGACCGACTAATCCTAGACCAATCCCACCGTCCATTAGCGGCCCCAATTGAAGCCAGAGCAAAGCCCTATACGGACGGACCAGTCCAACACGATACAACATAGTTCAAATTGAAACAAAACCAACAATGAATCATCAGTTCAAAAAATCACCCAAAAATGCCAACTTTTTGCTAAAATAATGTTCGTCTTGTATGACCCAATTTGTATAATCATGTAATACTTTTTTTTAAAACTCGGCATCCGGTCCAATGACGGAATCCTGGGACCAATTCCACTGTCCACTAGCGGGACACTGAAGCCGGAGCAAAGCCCTGCCTAGACCAGCCCAATTGAAGCCAAAGCAAAGTCCTGGACCAGCCCAATTGAAGCCAAAGCAAAGCCCCTATCCGGACCGACCCAACACAGAAAATGTTAGCACCTACGACCTAGCGAAGAGCACACTCCTACGTCCCAAGCCGAACACGACCAGGTTAACCACTAGGGTTGTATAATTAAGTAATACAACAATATTTACCATGACACAGTGAAATTACACACATTGTATTTTCACACAAAATCAACCAAAATTAACCAATTTCCACCATTATAACAAAAAATAAAAAACACCCAGAAAGCAAAATCAAAGAAAAAATGCATGCAAATTCAAAATAATAGAATTATCCATAGTGAAAAAAGAGGGGTAAAAAGGGAATTAAAGGTAAAAAACAAACCTCAGGCATAGTTGTTGAAGAAGAGTGATGAAATAAAGCACATTGCAGTGGGAAAGAGAAAGAGAGAAATTGAGACAAAAACGAAGAAAGATCGAAAGAAAGAAGAGAAAACGTTTGTATCTGTCTGTGTCTGAGTTTGGTAAATTAGGTTTTATTTTTTCAGCAGGCGTTGCTACTATGTGGAAACCCTCATTCTCCTCTCGTGACTTAAATAAATTATTATTATTATTTTAAACTAAATAATTTCGTATCTTTTTTCTTAAGGAATTATACCCTATTTTTCTCATTAGCTTAATATAATTGGTTTCCTTTTATAATATTTGATTTTAAAGAAATATAATTAGACGAGTTGGATCTTGAAAATTACCAAAATTATATAAGATATACATTAAGGCTCGTCTTAAAATGCGTTAAAAGTATCATCGTCGATTGTCTTTTTTGTAAAAATAATAAAGTATCATATTGTCTTTTCTTAAAAGAATATCGTATTATCATGAAGATTGAACGGATGTACCTATGAAACTTTCAATATAATACTACATATTTTTTAGGGTTAAATATGTTTTTGATCCCTATAAATATACCAACTTTTTGTTTTAGTCCCTCTAAAATTTTCCTTCAACTTTTGGTCCCTTAAATATTTTCCATCTTCACTTTTGGTCTCTCCTTTAAAGTAAACTCATATGTAGAATTCATATTTTTGAATATAATTTTGCAGAAAAATTCAAAATATTATAAGAATCACTCCCAAAAACATTTAGAATTATAAATTTTTATATTTTTTACAGTTAAAAATTCATATTTAATTTGTGTTTTGTTAAAAAATTCTATTTTTTTTGGAATTTTTTACACATTTCTGATCAATTTCATTTAAAAATACAAAAATTAAATTAAAAATAGGGACTAAAAGTAGTGATTAAAAATTTTACAGGGACTAAAAGTTGAAGTAAAATTTTAGAGACTAAAACGAAAAGTTGACATATTTATAAGAACCAAAAACATATTTAACCCTATTTTTTATTTACATTTGATTATATTTCTTTTTGTGATGGAGGGTCATATTATCAAATTTACCAATATCATGTTGGTACTCGCTCATATTTTAGTATTTCATAGTTCGTATAAAATGAAAATAATTTACATTGACAATTTTTGTATATACCAATTTAATCTGATTTTATTCTGTAAAAAAAAAATATTTTTATACTTACCTATTAAACTCTATTTTTTAAGGAACTATATTTTTTCTTGTAAAAAAAAAGGAACTATATTTTTACTTTTGTAAATAAAACAAAGTTTGTGTATATTTTTCTATTTTTTTGGTAATAAGTTTGTTTATATTTAGATTTTTTACATAATAATTGCTTGAATAGGTATAATAAAGCTAAAATTGCGAAAATCTAGAAATTCCAAAAGCAGGATTACGCATATCAACTTTTAAGAAGAAAAATAAACTGAAACAGCTTGCAAAAACTTAACTAAGAAGAAAAAAGTACAATTATTTTACTGTTTTTTAAGAAAATAATTGTAAGAATGTCAATGCCATGAGTTTTTTTTTTTAAATACTCTGGTAGCTTAGATTCACATGTTTTAAGTATTGAGATGTGAAATAATCCAATCAAAGAAGTGAGATAATCTGACATTCGAACTCCAACGCTTACAAATAATATCTCCGATAACTACCAATTGAACTAAAACTAATTTACAATTTAAAGATTTCAAATTTTGGTTATAGGATTTTATTTAGCTTTTTTTTTTTACTAAAAAGGATTTTATTTGGTTAAATATTTATATTTAGTATTTATTCAAAAAAATCTATATTTAGTATTTGCTCAAATGTTGTTTGTGTCATTTTACGTCAATTAATCCATACAAAGTTTTGTTCTCAGCTTTTAAATTGGTCATCTACAAAGTCCTCCGATTATTTGTTTTTGTTTGTTGTTTTTCCTGTAATTAACATTGTTTTCTTAGTTTTTTGTGTGCATTTCTTGTAGCGCGGATAACCCTAGTGACTAAAAATTCATTTTTATAAGATGAATAAGTAAGGTGTTTGTGTTCTGAACTCCAGTCTGTGTATGAGTTATGTATTGTATTTATCAACTAAGTTAAACTTACGAGAACGAAAATATATTCTTTTAGTAAGTCATAATCCAAAAGTTGTGAAAATAGAAAAATTTGATATGGTTTCAATTTCCATTGCCAAACATTATTTTACTTTTTTTTCTTTTCTTTTTAGGTGATCATCGCCAATCTTTGTTTTCCTTTTTTTCTATTATTAGTCTTGAATTTTTTTGCTAATAGTATGAGGTCTTGAATTTTTTACTAATAG
>Ga0228710_1012198_pt1 | contig 10746 bp, 5 predicted proteins | sample MedpolnodulmetaG_FD_177995 | JGI IMG/M metagenome (GOLD analysis project Ga0228710, IMG submission 177995) | Root nodule microbial communities from Medicago polymorpha collected in Santa Monica, California, United States - pink nodules | ecosystem: Host-associated > Plants > Roots > Nodule... | reverse complement strand
TATTTTCTAATTTCAAATTTATTTTAAATGCATAAATAAATTAGAATATAGCAAATAAATAATTTAGAATAAAGTGAACAAATAATTTAGAAAATAAAAAATTTAGAATAAAGTGAACAAATAATTTAGAATAAAGTAAATAAAATATTTAGGAATAAAGTAAATAAAATAATTTAAAAATAGTAAATAAATTTTTTAAAAAAAGCCACTATGTGCCACTTAACTCACGCCACTCAACTTAACTTGCGCATTATTTTACATTTGTGATAGTTAACTAGCGCAAGGGCATTTTGGGCATGGCTGCATGGCGCGAGCAAAATGTGCTGGGGGAAGAGCAGAGATCTTATGACTAGAGGTGTTAAATGGATTGACTCAGTTTAACCTGGCCCCGTTTGACGGGCCAATTCTTATGTTTGGGTTGACCCGACTCGGCTTTGATGAAGTATGGGCCGTACAATTTGAGCCTGGTCCGGCCCTAGCATGGGCCAGTGGCCAAATGGGTTGGCCCAACATGTATTTCAATTTTTTATATTTTTAAGTGATAAAATATACAAAAAAAAAACTACTCTTTTTCACATACACACCAAAATAATCAATAACACATTGAGTTTAGTCAGATGGCAATCATAGGTTTCCCTGAGATTGCCTACAGCCTAGGATAGGTGCAACTCACTGAGACATCCTGTCTCATCCCAATCCTTTTATCTATTTTATAGATCAGCAGGTTGCTCGTAGCAAGAGCTAGCAGATATGTAGCCAAATGGTTCATCGTCAAGTGCTCGTTTGTATCAGTTGCAGATTATTCTTCATGTAATCAAATATGTATTAGATATATGTATTTGACAGTTAGTATCTTTTAGGTGTACAGACTTGTTACGATGTGTGTATATTCATTCGAAACAAATTATAGTGTAATTTTAATGTATCAAGTACTAAGTTAACGCACATGCTAAATATTCTAGATAAATTTAGTATGAGTGTTACATACAACTCACAAAATAACTACGACATCGTCAAATATTATAAAGACAAATTCTCCCTGGAATAGATGCTAACTCACACTTCAACTTTTCATTTTCAATTGAAAGCAAACTCATACGATTAAATTTTGCGGTGTTTCTACTAATTGATACAAAATAAGGATTCAATACTTTGTTTGTTTCATTAGCCCCATCATACTCACTGAAACTAAAAGGAAGATCATGCTAAATAATGCTTCTAGAAGGTGAATCTCTGTAAGCCATAATATCAAAAATGAAGCGTTATCATCCATGTTTCTCTGGATGGTTGAAAATAATAAGGTCAATCTTTGTGTTCGTTCCAACCACAAGTGCCTAAATTGTCAGTAGAGATTTGATGTTAAGTTATGGAGTGTAGGTTATTTGCTATAATGTTGTGTAATATGTTGTCAAATATCCGCAATGCTGTTTTTTTGTTGAATTTGAATCATTTGTGTATTGTTAATGTAATATCGAATTGATTTAATGTTATTGAGTTATGAATGATTATGTTATGTTGTTGCTTATGAGCGAGTATTGTTGATGAATTTGTTGTACTACTAGTGGACTTGTATTTATGAGTTGCAAGTGTTTAGCCATATCATATAGTGTTATGGTAGTAAATATAAATATTGATGACTGCATAATGGAGCGCAACGGTAGTTAAGTGCCATTAGAGCTACAGTTAACTGCCGTTTTAAGCCGAACAATAGTTAACTACTATTGGGAATATAATGGTCATTCCAGGGGTGTCTGGGAGCAATTTTGAAAGCATAAAGAGCAATTTTCATATACTCTAGCTTCTTTGGGCCTATTGTCAAAGTAGTGAAAACCTTTCTTGGACCTAAATTGGGTTTTTGTTTCATTTACTAGTCCCACCGGGCTTTAATTGTTCCAAATAAACAAGAATATCGTTCACTAGAAATCATAAAAAAAAGTTCATCAAAATTCAGAAACACACACATCAAAAGTACATCATGGCACATTGTGCACTATAATTGCACATGGATATCACAAAGAGGAATAACATAGCTGTTTCTGAATCCTGCAAGGAATATATTTGTGATATTCATTGCACGAAATTGTTCTGTAAGTGGGTGTCACTCTTTTACCCGGAAATTGATGGTGACTATGTGGACCACAATTAATGGGACCTAACAATTTAAAAAAAATAACCAACATGGATCAATATAGTTGGTAAATAGTTGACTCATTTTCCGCAACACAGTGTGTTTAACTTCTACTCCCCATTAAGAATCTCGTTGTTGGATGTACCATCTGAGTCTTGACTTGAGACCTATTCCGATCTCGATGAGCATCTATAGTCCAACTAACCTATACTTTTATATAGTCAAAACTCAAAAGTCATACATTGCAAAGTTTTAAAGCACGTGTTCAACTTCCATTGCCAACCTAATGACATCTTTGATGAATACTCTCTGAGTTTTGAGGTCTGCTCTAATACTAGAACTCAATCACATGCATTTTTACATAGCCTAATAAAACTCAATAAAATAAAGTCATTTTTTTCTTTTCTTTCCCATTGAGAATCTTTGCAGGGTTAAATTTGTTCCTTTCTCTCCCTAAATGGGTCTCTAGTAGTACAGAATTAATGCCGGAACAGCTCAACTTTGGCCACATGCAAAATTGCTTGGGAACATGTACGGTTTGGTATACACCTTTCATGTTACCCTTTATCCTTATGTGTTGAATTATTGATTACCTGATTTGGTTGTGCACAGTTAATCATCTAGAGTCACTTCTTGGAATAATTCGAAAGGGTACCCTGCATCTTAAACCTTTTCTTTTCACTTAGCTACGTAACATGTTTATAGTGTATATTTGTCCACCCTTATATTTCATTATTTCCTACTATTGCGTGTGTCTCATAGTTTTCAAGCGATTCTTTGTCCAAATATGTGCCTTCATTATTTTTGTATGTTACTCATTTGTCACATAAAGTAACATGTGTGTGTACCCTAATACAAAAATTAAATCATAGCTATTTGCTTGCTGCGACTAGTGGTGTTTATTCAAAGTCTTTATGGGAAAGTTCATGGGCTCCGCATATTGATTTTGAAATGTTTATTTAAATGTTTGAATTGCCTTAGTTTTAAGTTTATGAAGGATAATTCATGCAAATAAATAAGTTATATGTTAATTCATAAGTTTTTACTAACGAAAATTAGATCATTTATAAATAAAATAATTAATACATAAAATATACAAAGGATATTCCAATATACTACATTATATGAGGCCAATTGAGTCTATAGACAACCCATCAAGTCACTATACTATTAGAAAAGAAATGATTGCACACATAATTTTGTTTTTTGCTTGGATGCTTGTGAATCAATTTTTAAAGTAATCACTGCTGGATTTGAGACTCTCATTGGTTACATGTGAAACCGAAAAATTTATGGATGTTACTAAAAAATAATTTTTATTTATCTAATTAAACATTTACATTGTCCACGAGGTTAAACATTTACGAGTTAGACTTGTAATCTTAGGCTTATAATTTAAGAGTTTGGCGGGGATGGAATGAGAGAGTTTGAGGAGGGTAAAGAGGGAAAAAATATATATTTTTCACCTTATTTGATATTTTGGGTTTTATGGGAAAGTTCATGGATTCCACATATTTTGATTACTCATTCCTTTTTTCTCAATCTTTCCCCTCCATTTCCCTCCAAACTCGCAAACAAAGCCTTAAAGAATTTATTTGAACCCTTCAAAACCCCCTTCAATACATTTTTTGAGCTTTCCTAAATAAGGCGATTTTATATTCCGAAGAAAAATGAACCTTCCAAAGTCCCCCCTCCCATAGCTCTATATCCTTTTTCATTATCTTCTTCCTTTTTCTCAAGCTCTCTCTTCCACTCTCCTCCCAGATTCTGAAACAAACTGTTAAGCGACATAGTTCAAGTCTTTTACGAGATGATTGTAAAATTATTATCAGGATATGTTTGGATGAAGAGTGTTTAGAGGTATATCAATCGTTTGAATCAACAACTGCATACTAATTCTCAATACCCCATTGATTGAAGTCGTCCAAGAAGATATTCTTATTTTGAAGGCAGAGAAAAATGGGCAATATTCACTGCGAAACACATATATTTGTATGAAAACTATTCCAGATGATCCCCACCTCCAAAAACCTGGTTTATTCTCCGGTATTTGGAAGCTCCAAGTCCCTCCCAAAGTGAAGAGTTTTATGTAGAGAGTATGTCATGAATGTTTACCAACACGGGAGAGTTAATGATCGAGGCATTCCTTGTCCGACAACTTGTGTTGTATGTAATCATAATTATGAAGATGTTATATATATTTTATTTGAATGTCCTAACTATGAGGATGTTGTTCATGTGTGGCGCAATGGTGGATTACATACAACCCAAGTATGAGGCAAACAAATGAAGTTGCTCATACTTTACGAGAGCGGCCACATTCTTAACTAGTTCCCACACTTTTATTAATGTACCTCCACATATTATTGATTTGATATCTAATAAAATGCTATAGGCTTGTTCCCTTCAACAACAAAAATCAAAATATAGACTTGAATTAATTTAACTCTAAAACATAGCTTTAATGCCACTTTAATTAATATAACATTCCCATTCTTTATTTATTTTAAATATAAAAAAAGTTGGGGTCTCAGATGGAAGTTTGCATGATAGGATGCATAAGAGAAAGTACCTAGCTATTTTAGATATAGTTTACATATGAATATCATGGACTTCCAAGGAAAGACCGTGAGGAAGATTAAATCGATCAATATGGAAGAAGCTTGATACACATGTGTAGGGTTCTGAAATTTGGTCATAATATAAAAAGGACAAGCAGTGGTCCTAAGATAACAAATATTGCCAAACCTTATTAGCAACGTGTTGGCATTATATATATATATATATATATATATATATATATATATATATATATATATATATATATATATGTATGTATGTACAGTACTACTGCATATCATTGATTTGTTTAGTTGGCTTATATATATTCGAACAATCTTCTGAATAAGTCATGCACGTTATTATGAGAGGCAGAGGTCCATAAATTGTGACTTGTGAGGGGTCAGAAACAGAGAAATAAACCCTCTCAAAACATGGTCCATCTTGCGCACGCCGATTCAAGGGACACACATTTTATTTTATTTTTTGTAAATTACCATTCATATGCAAATCACATATTTTTTTAACAGCAAAAGATGATATTAACAAGATCCAAGTACAAGATGTGTCCAAAAAAATATTACAAACAGTCAATGGTTCGAAACGGAAGCAACATCCAACATTATCAATCAAAAACCTGCCAAAATCTAAGAGCACCAAAATTAATGATCATCACTGAGATCGACACCAAATTTACATATTTGAAACACTATAACAAGCAAGAGGGTTAGTCCACCATTGAGGACAAACAAAAAATAAGTGTTGAATAAATTTGACTACCCCACAACCTCCACAACCAAGATTTTCTCAAAAGTCAAAATTCAACATATAACCAAATTGTCTTTAATCCGAAGCCAATTAAACATTAATCTATAAGCAAAAGTCGAGATCTTCAAAGATAAAAGCTAACCAAAATAATGTCGAGGTATAAGAAGAGCAATATCACAATAAACCACAAGATTAAATCCAAAAGAAAATAAGGTATATTTATAGACACGATAAGAGCATCCCCAATGATGTTCTTAATAACAGATAACTTAAGTGGTCCCACACATACATATCATATATTCACTTCATTTTAAATTTTAATATCTAATAAACATTCATTCACTCCAACCTAACAACTCTAAAAAAATCATTCCATTTCCAACATTGAATTCATGCTTTCATTTTTTATTTGTAATATGATGAAAGAATTTGAATAAAGTGCGCAATGAAACCACATTTGTGCAAGAGAGCGACAATGTTTGCACAAACCTTGCATCTAAATAGCAATCGTTCTTATTTCTTTTTCCATGAAATTGCTAATAAGCTCATCTACCTACGAAGATGCTATAATAGTCTGATAGTATTAATTAAGGGGGAAGACAAAAAATAGTGTTAATTAGTGGATTAGTGAAACACCCCATATGGGACACACTATCTTTACAACTTTTGAAATAAACGTAAGAGTTTCAATAAGGGAAAATATAGATAGACACCCTTTTTCGATACCACTCTTGTACACACCTTATGTGGGAGGGTATTTTGGTAATGTGCAACAAATGATATGTAGTTATTTTGGACCCACATTACCATATGTTGCATTTATGTGTGGGGGTTTAAGGGGTGTATGCCACCTATATGTGTCTATGTGTAAGCACTCAATCAATAATTCACTCATACTATACAAATTTTGAAATTAAAAAGAGAAGATAGAAAAGAAATCTTAAGGGGTAACATCTTAGTAATACATTTCACCTTTCTCGTCCACGTCTTTGAATTTCATATACCTCAATCTTCGACGGAGATGAAAAATTGAACATAATCCCTGTCCTTGACGGGTTTGGCTATCCTAGCCCCATCCCCATCCACACATCGAAATCATTTTTTTTTTAATAAAAAAGAAGGGTTTCTGCTCTTCCCCCTGCACTTTTTGCTCGCGCCCAGCATGATTTCCCTTTATACCCCTGCGTGAGTTAAGTCACGCTGCGTGACTTAACTCACACACCTTATAAGCTTTGTGTGACTTAAGTCACGCACCACTGGCATGTGTGCAAGTTAACTCATGCACGTTGGCCGGTGGTCAGAGCTGAAGAACAAACATTTTTTGGTCTTTGGTTAGTTTTTCAACATTCAATCTACACATTTTTTACCCATTATACACGTTTTTTTGACCACATTAATGGTGTTTATAACCTATACTAACATTCCAACCTATAAATACCCCTCCATACTTTCCTATTTCCTCACACCATATCACTCTCTCCCTCTATTTCTCTTTTTTTTTCTTCTTTTTCAATAGTCTCTTTCTCTTTAGGGGCAAAAGTGATCAAACTTCCTCGGGGTAAAATAGTGAGTAGCCGACTTGGGGAAGTGATCAACCCTTGGTATAAGTTTAAATCTACTTTTTTTTACCCCAGAAACTTTTTATTGTGGGTAAAAAGATTCTTCTTGGGGTATAAAAAAAAACCATATTTAAATTTAACCCAAGGGTTGATGATATATTTTCCCCAAGAAGGCTGCTCACTATTTTACCCCAAGATGATTGATCACTTTTTACCCCTAGAGGGAGAAAATAAGTAGATTTAGTGAATTCGAATAAATTATTGTATTGTATGAATTCTATTAATAAAATAAGATGTTGTTATATGCCTCAATTTTGTTCATTCCTTTTTATTTATATTTGCTTTTATTTTTTAATTTTGTATTTAATGAATAAATATTAATTTAGTTCATTTCCTTTTATTTATATTTGTATTTATTTAATAAATAATATCAAATCAATATTTATTTTAAGTTCATAAATAAATTAGAATAAAGTGAACAAATAATTTAGCAAAATAAATAAATTAGAATAAAGTGAACAAATAAATTAGAAAATAAATAAATTAGAATAAAGTGAAAAATAAATTAAAATAAAGTAAATAAAATAAATTAGAATAAAGTAAATAAAATACTTTGAATATAGTAAATAAATTTAAAAAAGTGCGTTAAGTCACTATGTGTGACTTAAGTCACGCAACGTAACTAAACTGGCGCAATGTTTAACACTTGCGTTAGTTAACTAACGAAGGGGTAGTTTGAGTATTTCAGCTGGGCGCGAGCGAAACTTGCTTGGTGAAGAGCAGGAATCAAAAAGAAGTTTTTTCATCCTGAACCCATAACTTTTCCCAAGCCCATAACCCAAACCCAAACATACCACCATAAATTAATTCCACAATTTTCTATTAATCCAATCCATTCAGGGTAAGAAAACATCCAACACCATGTGCTTTTGTCAATTGCATATATGAGAAATATTCAAAGAGATTAAAAGGTCAAATATATCTCAAAATTATGGATGACATTTAAAGACTTGTATGTTGCATATTATTAATTTTCTACTTTCAGGAGGAGTTCGAAATGGGTACATATATCTTAGTATTCATTACTCATCCCAAACCCATATTTTGAAATTGAAGATATAACGTCCTATTTCTATTAAAGTGATAAAACACGCGAATAAAATATTTATTCAAGAAATAGACGCTATGTCTTCAAACAAATTTCAAATATCATGCATATATAAAATTTCTCAACAGTCGCAGCGGATATAAATCATACATCTCCAAAATATACATGTCATAAGATCAATATACATCATCATATAAAATCTCCAAATCTCGACACATGGGCAAAAACTCAACAACATAAATTCAGCATAGTCAATCTAGAATAATAATAAAGACAGACATCCTAGATCAGAACCTATTCTAAGACTCCAAAGACCGATAGCGGAGATAGCTCCCGCTATCCAAGCACTCACCAAGCAATCAACAACTACTCCTACACGCCGTCTACCCATTCCTACAAATAGGTAGGCGGTCCACCACAGAACACTGGGGAGTTAGCTTCACATCAATCATAATCAATAAAACAAACATAAGCATTCAAGGATTTCATGCATAACACATACACATATCCATCCCTTCTAGAATACTAACATCACATAATTATTATCCCTCATTCCATGCACCTCAAGCTATCACATCACTAACATAGCATAACAAGCATATTCAATCTCTAATCCAGTCATTGACATAAGCTCATCATTTATCAACATCAATCAATGAAAGGATTACTCACCTTATTCTTCATTTAGCATACTTAACTCGACAAGCACAATTCATCATTTCAAAGGTATAAGCAAGAAATTATCATTATTAAAGGAATCACTACATCATATATATATACATACATATACAAATCTCACCTCATTACTATTACCAAAATAATTATCATCAAATAGATGTACCAAGTGTATAAGCACAAGCAAGTAAGACATGCAATTAGAACCTAGTTCAAATATTCACAATCATCAACAAAATCCACAAATGTACATATACACCAATCCACATAATCACAACATTCACCAAATTTCACCAATGCACAAATTCACCAAGTCATATATTCAATTATGACACGACTCATCAACTATTCAAATGCATGCAATGTTCTAGACTCTTCTAGATGAATGCGGTACCAAATCACCTCAAGGTCGTCACCTTCGATGCAACAAAAACATTGTATGTAAGATTTCACACCCGTCTTACATTTTGGATATAAAATCTATCACCATCAGTCATGTATGCATGAACATATGACTCAACAACAATGCATATGTTCACACAAACAATTCACCTCATCACCACCATTCACTTAGCATATATGCAATCACCAACAAAGTCACCATCACTTAACATATATGCATTCACCGACAATATCACAATCAATTAACATATATGTATTCACCAACAATATCACAATCAATCAACATATATGTATTCACCAACAATATCACAATCAATCAACAACATCATACTATTTCTCACAATCCAAATAAAGGAGAAAATACTTCATACTAAGATAAATATCATTTTCAACACATATCAATCATTCACTTATCTTCATATAATCATATCAAACTATCCACAAAAGATTTTCCAAGTATTTGGTCTTAAAGACTATTTTCGACAAAGTTCGTCTCTCATTTACAACTTCAAAAATAATTGAAACAAATAAATCAAGACCAAACAAACAAGATTCAATGCCTCAACTATGTATACACCTAGACCACATATGAGTGAAGTAGAGTATACATGTACGTTTCACCGGCCAAATACAATAGAATCACAAAATTCACCAAGTTCGTCTCATGGTATCATTTTGCAAAACCAATTCATTTTCAAAACAAAACCAAGTTAGATCCATCATATCATAGGTTAAATGCTATTAAACACCTTAACTGAACTCATATCACACAAGTTTTGGAGTTTGGAAATGAACCATTAGTTTTGGGTTGACTTAGAATCGGTTATGCTGAATTTTCGTAAAATTTCACCAAGACCTCCTTGGAGTGTTTTCATCATAACTCAAAATCTAAAAATTATGTTCAAGTCAAACCAAATCCACTGGAAAGCTAACACAATTATCTAAAACTTTCATGTTTACACCAAAGGCCAATTTAAAACGGAAAAAGGTGTAAAATAGTGAAATACGAAGAATCTGGTTCACCAAAATCGTGTCACGATTTTAGAAATCGCGGCACGTTTTTATGTCCAGAAATCACTGAACATTCTGCCATTAAAATTACGGCACGGCTACAAAAATCGCGGCACGCTTTTGACAGTATCAGGTCCAAAATCAGCTTTTCAAAAAGTGCGTTTTCCACCATTTCGTGCGTAAAATTCAAACCGTTAATCCGTTTTCAATACCGTTTTCGCCTACGCGCTCCTGACACTTAGTTATATCATAATCAACCAAAAAATTCAAGTTTCAAATATCCCAAAATAATTTTCCAGAACCTCACATAAACACTCATTCTTCAAAACGGTTAACAATCGATTTTTCACACAAAACTCCTGTTTTCTCCCAAACGACTCGGCTAACCCAACCACAACATGAAAACAAAAATTTTACTAAGTCTAACTCACCCAACAACACCAAAAACTCAGTCAAAAACTTCACATATCAAAAGTTCATTTTGGTCCTTCACATGAACAACTTAACACAAACTTCACCAATTCAAACAACAACTT
>Ga0228710_1012197_pt1 | contig 10747 bp, 2 predicted proteins | sample MedpolnodulmetaG_FD_177995 | JGI IMG/M metagenome (GOLD analysis project Ga0228710, IMG submission 177995) | Root nodule microbial communities from Medicago polymorpha collected in Santa Monica, California, United States - pink nodules | ecosystem: Host-associated > Plants > Roots > Nodule... | reverse complement strand
TTACTTCTATCCGCTGCACACGACTCTGAACTCACTCAGACTCTGAATTACTTCAGACTCTGAACCTGAGAACAGTTCTTCAACGTAAGGAACGAAAAAGTTTTTGAAAACACAATTCAACCCCCCCTTCTTGTGTTTTTCTCACCTTCATAGCAGGTGGAGCAGCACCAAAAGCTTCAACTTTCTCTTTATTTTAAGTGACAAAAGTGTTGAGGAAATCAAAGAGATCATGCATGCTTGATAGTTTGGTGGTGGTTTTGATTGTTGGTGGTGGTGTAAATGAAGGAATAATATGAGGAGTGGGAAGTGGAGAGATCAGAAAGTTGCTTGCACCAGCATCTGATCCCATAGTGGGTGAAGAGAGATTGATGTTCTGATTTGGTTGAGCCATAAGTTGTGCCTCCATAGAGGGCAAAGATCTTGACGCCAAAGGGACTGGATCTGCTGACAACTGGTCTTGAGAAAGAAGAGGTTCATTTGAAGCATTCTGATCAATATTCTGATCAGCTATTACTTGAACATTCTGATCTTCTCGAACATTTTGACCTTCAGATGCAAATGTCTCTTGAACATTTTGAGCTATTTCTTGAGCATCCTTAAACACATCATTGTTGAAGTATGAGTTGAGATCTTCAATGTTGAGATCAAAACTAGTTGAGAATTCCATATGCTCATCTTGAATAGCTTCTCCAATCATCATGTTTGAAGCCAAAATCTCAGCAACCTCTAGAGTATCTTCATTAACATTATCAGTAACTTGCTCAATATTTTCTTCAACTCTCTGATCTTGAGCAAGAGAGTTTTCTTCAGCATTTTGTGGCAAACTTTCATCAACTTTCTGATGATCTCCCTCAACAGTCTGCTTAACATTCTCAGCTTCCTTTTGAAGAGATGCATCATTAACCTTCTGAGCATCATCTTCAGTCATTGAACCAACCAACAAAGCTTCATGCTGTGTACTTCCTTCTTTAACAATCTCCTTTGCAAGTTTAGCAACTTGAGAGAACAGCTCTAAAGCTAGTGGAAAGTGAGCTTTAACTTCTGCACTCTCAGGAGATTTATCTCCTTCTTCCTTAGAAAGGTTTCCAGCCTTCTCTACCTTTCTCTTCTTCCTAGTTTTCTGAACATTCTGATCAGAAGGTCTTTTCACAAACCCATAAGTTGCAGAAGTTTGGCATGTTTGATGTGGTGATGCGTAGTTGTCCTAGAGCTTTGAATGTGAACTTCATGAAGTCAAGCTTGCATTTTTCACCTTCAAGAGGTACATTTGCCTTTTGAAATATGGGAGTCAAGTGCATCCCATAGGGTAACCCATCAAGAATTGGTTTTAGAGCTAAGCATGAATCTATCATGTGTTGAATGATAATGAAACAAAGGTTTAGTTTGGTTTTGGTGATGAGATGGTAGATGATGCATACGTCTGTATCAGAGACTACATCAAAAGAACCACACTTAGGTACAAGAGTGTGCCTAATCATGTTGTGAAGGATTTTGGGAGCATCTTCTAGATGTGTGGAATTGAAGATAAGATTATCTTTGGTGTATTTGATAATAAGTTGATTACGGTTAGCTCTAGCATCATCAAACCATGAGCTTGAGAATAGTTTATTACCTTCATTAGGAATTTTCAAGGCTCACTACGCCTAAAAAGGTGATTAATAGCACTTTTTTAAGCCTTTAATAGCACTTAAAAGTGCTATTAAAGCCCCCGCTATTGTAGGGTACACCACCTATAATAGCACTTTTAAAATGCTATTAAGGACCTATATGAATAGCACTTTCTATAAAAGTGCTATCTTTAGTCATTTATTTTTACCCTGTCGTTAATAGCCCTTTTTATAAAAGTGCTATCGTAAGTCATTTTTTTAAAAAAAAAAATTAATTAATTCTAGAGATCATTTAAAATAATTATATTTTTATAGAGGAATTTCATTGCTCAAAACAATACAAAGCAAGTCATTCAATATATTATCAAGAAAAGCTCTTCAAACTCAAACAAAAAAAGCTCTTCAGGTCTTTTATATGTATTTACGTTCCTCTTCATTTCCCTTGTGCTATGCTTTGGTCAATTTCTTCAATATCTCTGATACATGCATACACATATATAGCTCTCGTCCAAATTACTTGAAACAAGCTGCAAAAATCCATACCAGGAACCTTCCATATGAATCCAAAATTTTACAAGCCTCAAATCTAACTAAAACTCCTACCAAATACTTAGAATACTAAAGATACTTATAGAATAGTAAGATCATAAGCTTTATAACAAGTCACGAGTGTTACCTTTTCAAGATTACGCATATGCATTGAGGTGGAAGGTAAACCTCAAAGGACAACACATTTCAACAATTATACTTCATTTGGTCAATATTTATATCAAACTAAAACCAAATTCTATACTCTGCAAATGATAAACAACAAAACATGATTATTCCAAAAGGCTGAAACAAATGAAAGTGAAGGGACTAAGCATCATGGTAAATAGCATTTGAAAGCCATACTTACGCATAGTTTACACTAAACTATAATTGCCAAAATTTCCAAGGCTAGTAATCATGGAGTAAATGAACCTGAGAACTCAATGGTCAAACCTACGAAATTGAAGAATTTAAGGCACCAAGGTGCCCATCACATGCCTTGTTTGAATAACCTGCATAATTTACATGAATGAATGAATGAAAGAGTAACATTTAATAAATATATGCAAGTACATACTAAACATGTAAGAAAATTTCAATTTCACTATAAAAAATATCAAAAGTCACATTGAACTCATCTCAGATACTATGTAATCAATTATGAACCTGGTAAGAGATTAAAGTATGAAACACACAACAAAAATCAAAGAAGAAAACAAATTGGGCAGAGTTTTACCAATTGTACTAAGTGCTTGAAAACATGAACTTCCTTCTCTTCATTTTAATCGCAAGCCTCTGAACTTTGGGTACAGCTGAATCCATTATTAAAATATTATAAATGGAACTCAGCTTCATTTTTTTGAACAAGAATGGAACTCAGCTTCTTAACTGAAATATATAAATATTTGAAAGTTTTAAATAGACCAAATTAAATATACATGGACATGAAAATTAACACATAAAAAAAAAGAGCAAATATACATTGATATGAAGATTAAATTCCCTCACTTTGTACTGCATGACGTAAGTTTCATTTTGAGTAAAAGAAGCCATGTGATAGCCATTTTCAATGCTAAGTCCCATATATAGACATACTTGATATGATAGCCATTGAAACCCATCTAAATCAAGAGTAGTGATATTTGAACAATCATTTGATACAACTTTTGGTGACAACTTCTTTTTTTTCTCTCTTTTCATTGGTTAAAAACAATGGAGAGAGAAAAAGAAAGAGAGAGAATAAAAGGATAATGTGAGTATGAGAGAGAAAGTTGTCAAAAAATTGTTACAAAGTGGTTGTACAAGTATCATTCTCCTAAATCAATACCCAAACCAGCCCACACCATAAAACAGCAAAAAAACCTCTGAACAACTCCAAACACCCAAAGCTAAAAATCTTCAAGATAACAAAAAACCAGCCAAAAACACCCACAACGAGCTGGTAATAACACAACTCCTAAAACTGAAAAAAACAACGCGTCGAAACTCCCTAAGACAGCCGTTAGTCTAATTGGCTATAAATATTATTTTCATTTCACTTTTTCTATATTTTGTTTTCATTTGAGTTCCATCAAGAATTGTGATAATGTGTCACGTGTAAAAAAAATAGACTAATGTCACTTATGAGTTCTATCATGAATAATAATAATGTGTCACTTTTCTATACTTTTCCGTTAGTTTTAAGTTTAATAGCTTATACAAATTTCTCTATCACAAATCAGCTTCTTCTGCAAGTTCATATTGAATTCTTTTTTTTCTTTTATTGCAAGTTCAAATTGAATTCTTTTAATGAAAAGATATAAGTTAACTTAATAGATAATACATATGTTTCAGCATGAACGGACTGAAGTCAAACACACATTAGTACGTAGCCAAAAAGCTTCACAAAGTTCCTGGTAACAGATTTAATGAAAATTCAATATAAATAAAAGTGTCAAAAAGCTACTCAACAATACAATTAATGGCAGATAACATAAAGAAATTGTCCAAATTACTCATTACACAAATATCCAAATAAAACCCCCAACATCCCAAATGGAATTGATGAAAAAAAAAACCCAACAGGATGCATGTGTGTGACTAATGACTATGTGAGGAATTCTATAATTTTATTGTGATACTGTGAAACCAAATCTGCAATTTATGGGATACTGTTTACCCCTTGTATAATGAAGAGTTGATAAATTAGTTGCTTGTTATATAATTAGTTAAACATCATCTAAATTAACCACCATATGTAGGTAGTGTGAAGGTAGTGTTTACCTCCTAGTTGTCACTACGTATTGAAAGAATTTTGATAGGATAAATTTATTCTTAATAAAATTTCAAAAATAATTTTGAATATTACTGCAAGTTTTTTTACTTTGTGATGCAGAACCATATGATATATTAGCTTATGAATCTTGACCAATGAGCATGAGTGAGAGGTGAACTATTGTCCATCTTTGACAGACTTTTGGAAACCTAACCAAAACAAAGATAGGCTTAACCATGTTTTATCAAAGGTGTGATCACTTTTTATTTTCATGCCCAGTTTGTGTCTTTTTCACTATTTGTCCACATGATTTATGTAAAGTTAATACCTTTCAGGCACACTGTGAATCTTGAATGATGAGAATGAGTGAGGGGTGAAAAATTATTTATCATTGAAAGGTTGTAGGCAAACTAACTAACTTTCTGATGCACTTAACCATTATTTTTCAAATGTGTAATCACAATTTATTTCCCTTACCAATTTTTCTCTTTCTCAGTATTTCTGCACATGATCTCAGGGAAATAAATATACTTGAGACACACTTGTGAGTAGATTGATGATTGTAAAGTAAAATGTTAAGTATCCTCTATGTTTGATAGACTTTGTATAAACTAACCAAATTACTTAAACACTTTACCACATTTTATCAAATGTGCAACCACTATTTGTTTTCATGACCAATTGTTTCGGACAATCTTATATAAATAGAGGACTTATACTTAGTAGAAGGAACAATTCTCACTGTCTTGTTCTTAAATTCCTCTCATATCATTTACTCTCACTGATTCTTCTTTTCTTGTTTTTGTTTTAGATATGAGGTGACCACTAAAATAGAGCTTACTAAGGATATTAGAGAGCAGGTGATGCAGTAGATATTGAGTTGTGTATGGTTACACAATAACATTTTACATACATGAGTGTAAGTTCATTTTCTCCCTTATTTCAATTATGATCACACTCCCCTGAAATGCGATTGTAAAGTTTTGAATGTTTAGGATAACGATAAGTTGTTGATGTTAGTAAATGTGGGTTGGTTTTAAACTATGTTTCTTTGAATGACATCTAACGATGCTAGAGATAGTAGATATTAAACTATGTTTCTTTGTATGAAAAATAGTTTCATTCTTTGATTTATTAAGAAGTTATGCCAAAAATATGTAATAGCATCAATTTTTAGATTTATTTGAAGTAGTTTGACTAGGTCTAGAGAAATTGTTGTACTAGGGGTTGAAACAATGTCAATGTTTAGAATTTTTGATTGAATTTTTAACGAATGATTTTATAGCAATGATTTTTCTCTAAACGACAAACTATCTATTTTTACCTTTCAATTTATTAGTCAATGAAGAAATCCTTTGGTTATTATTACCATTTTCTCTTGATTACTTGCGTATTTATGTAGATTATGGCTTCACTAATTTAAAGCTTTTGATGACACAGAGAGCTTGGTTTAATCCTCTTGGCTGTGGTTTTTTTGAGGCAAAGGAGTTCTGGAAAATGTGTCGCACTTAGACGTGGCAAAATTATTAAGTTGTGCCAAAATTATGTAATAGCATCAATTCTTGAATTTATTTTAAGTAATTGCACTAAGTGTAAATCAATTGTTGTAATATGTATGAAGCAATGGCAATGTTTATATTTTGAATTGTATATCTACATTTAGTTGGTGTAACGACTACTATTAGTTTTTAAGAAAAACGTAATTTTGTTCCATACAAATAGGGAATCCTAAAATTTATGGCCCTCCATGTTTCTTGGAGTCTAAACTGCGCCTTTGATCTCATCTAAAGTATGCACGTGTAAAGATGAACATTTTGAAAACCTGGATAAAATAATGGCGACGCCACTTCAATATTGTGGTCACATTGTTCATTGTTTTAGTTATTAAGAATTTTAAGATGGAAAAATTTAGTTTTGTGCCATACAAAGAGGGAATCATAAAACTTATGGGCACTCCATGTCTCTTGGAGTCTAAATTGAGTCTTTGATCTCATCTGAGGTTTGCGCGCGTAAAGACGAACACTTTGAAACCTCAATATAATAATGGTGATGCCTCTTAAAAACTGTGGTCACATTGTTCATTGTTTTGGTTATCTAAAATTTTAATATGGAAATATGGATATATGAGTTGTGGTAACTTTGAATGTCTCGCTAACAAATTGGCTCAAATTGATTTTTTTTTTTCACATGTAAATTATAGATAACCAAATATATGAACAATATAACCATAATTTTTCAAATGCGTAACCATTTTTTTCCCTACATTCAAAATTGGTCAACATTCTCATATCTGACCTAACAAAATAAAATACGATGCCCTTAATAATTTGAAGTACATAGATGGTGGTAACTTTGAATGTCTCGCTGACAAATTGGCTCGAATTGATTTTTTTTGCACATGTAAGTTACAGATAACCAAATAAACGAACAATATAACCATAATTTGTCAAATGTGTAACCATTTTTTCCTTACATTCAAAATTGGTCGTCATTCTCATATCTGACTTAACAAAATAAAATATGATGCCCTTAATAATTTGAAGTACATGGATGATGGTAACTTTGAATGTCTCGCTGACAAATTGGCTCGAATTGATTTTTGTTGCACATGTAAGTTACAGATAACCAAATAAACGAACAATATAACCATAATTAGTCAAAGGCGTAACCGTTTTTTTACTTGCATTCAAATTGGTTGTCATTCTCATATCCGACCTAACAACATAAAATATAATGCCCTTAATAATCGGAAGTACATGGATGGTGGTAACTTTGAATGTACACTGAGAAATTGGCTCGAATTAATTTTCTTTGCACATGTAAATTACATATAACCAAATAAATGAACAACATAACCACAATTTATCAATGTCGTAACCATAATTATTTCATACATTCAAAATTGATTGTCTTTATGTGTTTCAACTTCACATTAGATATTAAAATGTCTTTAATAATCCAACCAGGAATTTGCACAGGTCTGTCCCAAATAATCCCTTCAAATTGAAAATATACAATTTTTTAGAAGATCTAGAACAATCCCTGCAAATTGAAAATATACAATTTTTTAGAAGATCTAAATTAGCATCAATTTTCAGAGATTAGAGATTGCAAAGAAAAGAAGAATTTCATATGGATAAAGGTTTAAAATAAAGCTTGGTTTAGAATTTTCCCACTTACTATCAAAGAACCACTCATTGCAATTTTCAGAGATTAGAATTTTCTAGTTATGGTGGTGACCGGTGATGAAGGTGGTGGTGGTGGCGGCTAGCCATCAAAGGAAGAGGTGGGGCGAATGGCAAGGATGTGGCGACGGCCGGTGGTGGTGGCGGGTGAGTGAGAGGCAGAGTGAGAGGGAGAAGAAAGGGAGATCTAAGAGAGAGAAGAGGGTGAGAAAGAGAAAGTTGTGTGAAATTTCTAAAATACCCATGCCACATAAGGGGTGTAGATGGGGGTGTAGATGAAAGTGTGGCTACCAATCATTTTCCTTTTTTTTTAATACCATATAATAGCACTTTCTATAAAATGACTAATATAGGTGTCACATTACACTATCAAAAAATATAGGTGTCACATTATAATAGCACACGTAACTGAAATGCTATTATTAATATTAGAGTCAATCTTTTCATAGCATTTTCTCTAAAAGTGGTGTTATTGAGAAAGAAAGTCTTGAGTTACCTTGATCTCCACACCCTTGACTGAAGAGATGATAAGCTTCTCATTTTAATTCTTCTTATCCTTAACAGCCAGGTTGGTATAGAACTCTCTGACCAGACTTTCATAGGTATGTTCTTGCAGAGACACAAAGCTTGACCATCCTTGGGAATCTATATACTCTTTCAGATTCCAACCTTTAGTTTTCAAGCTTTCAAAATAAAAGTATTTTGACCTGCTCATTGGCCTGAAGCAATTTTATCAGCCTTCTGAGCCCTTAGAATAGAAGCAATCTTGGCAATGTCTTTGCCTTTTCCATGTTTCTTAGAAGAAGCTTCCCTATCCTCTTCTTCTTCAGCTTTGACTTGTTTACTTAATTACTAACTAGTTACTATCTGATTTCAACAGATGTTCATCAACATTAGGTATGTCACATCCTTAAGTACTTATTTTCAGGGTACGTTCGCTTTCAGTTTGTTTCGCTAGTTACGAACTAATTACTTCCTGGTTAGACATATATTAATATCAAGATAAGAATATCAGTATTGGGCCCTATCAGTACCTAAGTGCCTAAATCAGGGTTATGATTTAGATGAGACAAATCTTATGCATTATAGTAAAACTAAATAGGGAATAGAAAATAACTAAATAAACAACTTTATATTAAATAATTATCCAACAAACAAGATAGAGGTTCATCTTAGAACCCTGGCCTAAAAAGATCTAGTTTATCATGGTAACTAAAGACAAATTACAAAAGAAATAAAACATACCCTTGATAAACTTGGAGTGTGGATAGAGAAACTCCTCCCTGGAAGCTCCTAGTGCCTGCCTTCCTCCTGAACTGCTTCGTTCTGAATGAGTAATTGTGAAAGAGGAATGTGGTATTTATAGGAAGAGTTTCCACCTGAATTCAAACCCAAAATTGCTATTTTTTCCACTAAAAAGTAGCAAAAAGTAGTGTTGGCAAGCATTCAACAATGATCGGGGCGCATAGGTTGTGCTCGTGGATCCTAAGTTTGCATAAAATGCATGCTCGAAGCGCCCATGCAATGCTCGGGGTGCTTGAGTGCATTCTGATGCATAAATCTTCATTTTTCCGTTCTTTTAGGTGTTTGCTTCCATACAAGATGTCTTGGGACCTGGGAACATAATTTCTCACTAGGTAATGTCTCATGAGGATTCTTGAATCTTCAATTTGGATCTTCCCAAAGTCTTCACTAATTATCATATGTCTTGATTTGCAGATTTGCATGATTTCTTCATGAATTACATCAAAAACACCCTAGAATTGCTATATTTCAGGAAGAATAGAATTACAGACTCAAATATAGAAAACACTACGAATGTCCAAAAATCATAAGCAATTGTTCTAATGCTCCTCTGTTCTGCTGGTAAAACCTGCTGAAATTGACTGAAAAATATGACAAGAATAACGTAAGATGACCAATCATCAGTGTATTCGACCATTCGACCTAAAACTACTTTGTACCCTAGATGTTGGATTCGGGTACTTTTTTGCCATACAAACGCCATCGATAAAAAGATGAATATAACGTCGGTTGATGGGTACTCGACGAATCATGCTTAGTTTGTTGGAACAAAGGGTGTTTCTCAAAGGCACCTCTTGAGTTTTGATAATAACAAGGTATTAAAAATCATCAATTGGATATGCTAAACAATTTGTTCAAGTGTACAGGATCCAAAATCAAAGTACTATTCATAAAGATTCTGATTGAACAAGTCAAAGAGCAAAGGAATTTTATTTGAAGCGTAAAGCGTCTGGAAGAATGCGTCTGAAGAAATGCGTCTGAAGAAGTGCGTCTGAAGAAACGAGTCTGAAGAAGAGCTCCTGAAGACACGTCATCAGAAGCAATGGTCATCAGAAGCATCTCGCCAGAAGCTACTTCACCAGAGTTGACAAAGTACAATGTACGAAGTGTACGACCACGAACTCTGCAACCACCATCTTTGCCACTTTGTCTCGACATCAAGACAAGAATAACAGTAACATTGCTGCAGACTTTGTTCCTTTTCAAATGGAATGGATTTGAAATTAGTTCTTCATAGGACAATTATCAAATCAGGCAAAAGATCAATGGTGAAGAATCAAAGCTTCAAACAAGACAAGTTGATGTAACGGCTAATTCTCAACGTCTCTCAAATCCTCTATATATAGGGATAAAGACTTGGAGAACAATAAAAAAGAAACACAACAAGCAAAAAGGCCAATACTCTGTGCAAAACGTTGTAAACAAAACATCAACAACTTAGAAAATTCTTTCAATTGGTCATATCTTAGAATTCTTAAGTGTCTAGAAAAACAGAGTCTGTTCTGTTTCGTATTGTATTTTGAATACCTCTGATTGTATATCATGTATTCAAAACCTTATTCAATTCTTTGTAATTGTTAAGATAAGTCTCTTTCAGGTGTGATTGAGCATAGAAGTCTCTTGGAGTTGTCCTTGAGCATAAAGTCTCTTTCAGGTGTGATTGAGCATAGAAGTCTCTTGGAGTTGTCCTTGAGCATTGAGAAGTCTCTTTCTTGTGTGATTGAGCAACTTGTAATTTGACATTACATTTTAGTGGAACTCTCCTTGGAAGTGCAAGGGGGACAGGACTACTTCCGGTTTGTGGAAGGAACCTGTATAATTGCTTGTGTTCTTTCTTTCTCTATTCTCTTACTTTTATCCGCTGC
>Ga0228710_1012193_pt1 | contig 10752 bp, 7 predicted proteins | sample MedpolnodulmetaG_FD_177995 | JGI IMG/M metagenome (GOLD analysis project Ga0228710, IMG submission 177995) | Root nodule microbial communities from Medicago polymorpha collected in Santa Monica, California, United States - pink nodules | ecosystem: Host-associated > Plants > Roots > Nodule... | reverse complement strand
CAAATTTTAAGCACAAAGACCACTGCAGCCAACTCTAGATCATGAGTAGGATAATTTCGTTCATGAATCCTCAACTGCCTCGATGCATAAGCTACTACCTTGTTATACTGCATAAGCACACCACCTAAACCCAACTTAGACGCATCACAATACACGACAAAAGGTTCATCTGACTTCGGTAAAATCAAAACCGGAGCTGTCGTCAACCGCTGCTTCAATTCATTAAAACTGTTCTCGCATTGAACATCCCACACAAAAGTTTTACCCTTACAGGTCAACTGAGTTAACGGTAGTGCCAACTTTGAAAATCCTTCTATAAACCTGCGGTAATAACCTGCCAAACCCAAAAAGCTTCTAACCTCGGTAACCAACTTAGGAGTCTCCCATTGTGATATTGCATCAACTTTAGACGGATCCACAACAATACCACTACCAGAAATAATATGGCCAAGAAAACTCACCTCATTCAACCAGAATTCACACTTTGACAACTTGGCATATAACTTATTCTCTATTAGCACATGCAAAACAATCTTCAAATGCTCAGCATGTTCCTCCTCGGACTTAGAGTATATCAAAATATCATCAATGAACATAACAACAAAGCGATCCAAATAAGCATGAAAAATGCGATTCATGTACTCCATAAATACACCTGACGCATTAGTAACACCGAAAGGCATCACTGAATATTCGTAATGTCTGTAACGTGTCCTAAAGGCCGTCTTCTACATATCTTCATCTTTCACTTTAATCTGGTGATAACCCGATCTCAAATCAATCTTGCTGAACACACGTGCACCCACCAACTGATCCATCAAATCATCAATTGTCGGAAGTGGAAACCTATTCTTTATCGTCACTTTATTCAACTGTCGATAATCAATACACAACCTCATGCTACCATCTTTCTTCTTAACTAACAACACCGGCGCTCCCCAAGGTGAAACACTCGGTCTTACAAACTTCTTATCCAGCAAATCTTCCAACTGCTTCTTCAACTCAGCCAATTCAAAAGCCGACATATGGTAAGGCGCCATCGACACAGGCTTCGTACCCGGAACAAGATCAATTGAAAATTCAACCTCTCTCTCTGGCGGAACATCAAGAATCTCATCAGGAAAAACTTCTGGAAATTCGCACACAACTTGCAACTTATCAATTACCGCTTGATTCTCAACAGACAAAGACGCCATGAAAGAAAACATTGGAATTCCTTCACGCGCCAACTGCTTCTGTTGCTTAGTAGTCAAGAACTCAGCTTCACTCTCTTCTTCACCAGAAGAAAAGTACACCGACTTACTAAAACAATTAATATGAACATGGTTATACTCCAACCAGTTCATACCAAGTATTACATCCATTCCACTCAAAGGTAGACAGACTAAGTCAACTTCAAAGTCTCGACCAAACATTGACAACGGACACTTCAAACATACTAGAGAAGTAGTCACCAAACCCTTAGCTGGAGTTTCGACAACCATTTCTCCATTCATACTCGACATATCAAGACCCAACTTGTAAGCACAATCAACAGCAATAAAACAATGCGTAGCACCAGTATCAATAATAGCAATTAAAGGAGTACTATTAAAGAAACATGTACCTCTGATCAGCCGATCCTCATTCTTTGTTTGCGTACCAGTCAAAGCAAACACCTTTCCACTAGCCTGAGCCTTCTTAGGCTTCTTGCACTGCGAACTAATGTGACCTTCTTCATCACAGTTGAAACAAACCATATCACCACCCTTGCAATCTGTATTTGTATGCCCTTTCTTACCACAACAGAAACACCGTTTATCATGCTCAGGACAAGCATTACTCTTGTGACCCTTCCCATTACACTTGTAACAAACAATCTCAGCAGGAGCATCTTTCCTTCTTGACCTCCTCTCATCTACCGCTCTTTGCTTACCCTTATTAGCAGGAGCACTGTAAGGCTTAGGATGACTCTGCTGACTCTTACCTCTTCGCTCACTCATAACCTTGTAATGAGCTCTGGTATCCTCCTCATAAATCCTACAACTACTCACCAATTCAAAAAATTTCCGAATCTTCTGATAACCAATGGCCCGCTTGATCTCAGCACGCAAGCCATTCTCAAACTTGATACACTTAGAGAACTCAGCAGTCTCAGCAGTGTAATGTGGTTAAAACTTAGCCAATTCCACTAACTTTGCAGCATACTCAGTCACCTACATGTCACCCTGCTTCAACTCATGGAATTCAATCTCTTTCTTTCCGCGAACATCCTCCGGAAAGTACCTGTTCAGGAACAAACGAGAGCAATGATATCTACAAAAAGGAAGCTTGTGTTGCAAGGAAGTGTAACACCCTGTTTCCCAACAATGTAAATAATACGTATAAATCAGAGTATTCCACGTAAAACGGAATGCCACACTACATTGAAGTATAAACAACCTTGGCACTACATCGTAGCGGAAAATTAATTCTTTATTCAACAACCTTGGCACTACGGCCTCAACATAAACAACTTAAATGAAAATCTTAATTCAAATAGTTCGACAACATAGTTCATAAATAATACGCAACAGTAGAAAACAAAGCAAATATCCCCATCCCGTTACGTATCAGAGCAACCCTAAGACGACCCGTGAGAGAGTCAACTCACAACAGCAACTAATCCTGGTTATCTGCATGTTACCCACGTAGAGGCAACATTCAAACAAAAGGGGTGAAATTTCACATTCAATAATAATTAAGCATATAATTCATCAACGGAATTTAACAACATATACAACAACAACTAAACAACCATAATTACTTCATATATACTTCAATTATTTATGCTTGGTAATAAATCAATGACAACAAATCAACACTCGATGACAACGATGCGACAAATCAATGACCCAACAACAACTTGACTATGCAGTATGCATGTGGTACCAATCAACGTGTTAGAGAAAAGGCTCTCAATTCAACGTGTAGAGCATCAACTCCTAAATCAACGTGTAGAGCATAGGCTCTCAAATCAACGTGTAGAGCATAGGCTCTCAAATCAACGTGGTATGAATGATTAAACATTCATCAGGGCATGAGCCCCCAACTTTATATGAGTATGCATGAACTCAACAACTTATTCAACATCAACGTACAACTTCAACGACATTGACGACAACGATGACGACAACAACAAAACGACTCCACGTTATAATTTCATAATTACTCATCATTAAATTGCAACATCATATAAACATCATATTAATTCAACATATGCATTCATATATCAATTCATCAATGTGTACATTCATATAACAATTCATCAATCAAGGTTATTCATGATAACCAAAGCCATTTGAAAACTGACAATATTACCTAATACTTTCATGTACACACTAAAGGCTAATCCAAAACAGGAACGTGTGAAAACGACGCAAGAACATGAAAAGGCACATTGTTACTGGGTAACTCGTCTCGCGGGCGGACTTACTAGCCGTGGCGAGAAAACATTGCTCTCTGCCACACTACAGTTCGCCGCGGCGAGCAGATGGCGAGAAAACACTGCTCTCTGTCACGTTGTAGCTCGCCGTGGCGAGCAGATTACTCGCCGTGGCGGGTTATGATAGACTTCTGTCGGGAAGTACAATTTTTCATCCTTAAAACCCAATTTTCATCCACCCCAATCCCAAATTTGATAGGAAACTCAACCTTTGACGATTCTACGACCTAAACCTCAATTACATACAAATTTTATGGACATTCTACACTATTAACAACCAATTTCTACACCATGACCTAATTCCCAAATTCACAAAACCACAACAACAACTACATGTTAAATTTAATTTCAGAATTGCATAACCTAAGATTAGAGAATGTTAGTCCCACCCTTACCTTAGATTAGATGATTACAAGATTTCAAGCTCTCCCTTCTCTTGATTCTCCTCTTCTCTTGGTTCTCCTCTTTTCTCCCAAAGACTTTTTGTAAAACCTAATTTGTCTGGCTTTTGTTTTCTTATATCTCAATAGATTTTCTTCTTAACTCCACTTATTTTTAGTTAATTCTAATTCATCCCCCTTCAAGTCTAATTATTCTTATTTCCAACCTATCCTACTAAATAATAAAATAAAGCAACTTAATAAAATATTAATGCACAACAACATGTCACTTATCAACATAAATCATATAAGTCATATAAAAGACTCTAAACTCAACCAAAATAATCAAATAAATAAATAGGGCGTTACAGGAAGCGTCTGAAGAAAAGAGGTTCTGAAGATCATCAGAAGCTGACGTCATCAGAAGCACCTCCTCCGAAGCTGTTCACCAGAAGCTGACGTCATCAGAGGTTCTGAAGATCATCAGAAGCTGAAGACTGGAAGTTTCAAAAGTGGTTAAATGTTGTTATTATCACGCCTATCATTGCAGAGGAATAGAAGCCTGGAGCAACGGCTATTTCAGAGGAATTTTAAAGGCATTGTATGCTTATCCTTTGGAGAACGTAGGAAAAGGACAATAGTACAAATGTACAACCACTATCTCCACTACTCTGTTTTGTGTCTACAATAGTACAAGAACAACAGTTGTGACTACGCTGGTATTCCTCTATTCTTGGAATGGATTTGAAATTGTTCCTTCATAGGACAATAACCAAATCAGGCAACAGATCATTGGTGATTTGATCAAGCTTCAAATGACTCTTTTTAATGTGCTGTCAATTGTCATACCCTAAATTTTGACCAATTAATGTTTTTATTCGCACTTCAATCAGTTAAAATTTCTTCTTTCGTATTTTAAATAGTTAGAACATTTTTATTCGCATTTTAAATAGTTTAAACATTTTTATTCGCATTTTAAATAATTTAAACATTTTTGTTCGCATTTTAGATATTTAAATCTTTTTATTTTTATTCGCGTTTAGATAGTTAAAACTTTTTATTTACATTTTAGATAGTTAAAACATTTTTATTCATATTTTAAGTTTTTATTCGAATTTTTAATTAGTCAAAAGTTTTTATCCGTATTTTAAAAGCGGGGCAAATTTGTCATCTCAGACGAATTTTCGGTAGAGAGGTATTTTAAAATACCTCATTTGGTTACCGAAAGGGAAAGTTTTAATTACTCTTTAGTAAATTTATTATTATTTCTTGTATTTCTTCTTGATTAATTTAAATTCACTTTTATTATAGGTTTATTTTTAATTTTTGTATTTAATATTAATTATATTAATTATATCATATTTTTATTGTGTTTTATTTTTTATTCTTTCTTTTATATGTTTAATTGCATTTTATTTTGGTCCTTTGGCCTTGTACACTTGTCCCGTTATCATTGGTCTAGAAAAGGAGTCCAAGGTTTGTCAAGATATTTTTTAGAGTCCTGCACGCGTGTCAGCGTACCATTGGTTTAATTCTTTTGGGCCAATCTGAAGCCAACACTACATTTTAGCCTAACCCTAATTTTAAGCAGTATTTAAAGCCCCATTTATTGCACTGTTCAAGTCAGAGAAAACGCGTCAGAAAAGCTGCAACAATTACTGCACAAACACCTATCATTTTCTCTCTCATCCAATTCCGAATCAAAAGACCAAAAACTCATGAACACATCATGAGCATTTCATGAATGTTCATCCATAAAATTCCAGAAAACACAAAACTGAATTGAAATATCACCAACACAGGTAATATCAATTCGCATGTGAATACACACTACAACCTCTGTCACCAAGCTGTTCAAATCATTTTCAAGTAGCAACAAGAAAAAACCAGAACCGAACACATCTCAAGGTTCAACATTAAACAAAACAGAACAATAACAAATCGATTGGGTAGAAGTAAAGGTAAGCCAGATCGAGTCGTTCAGAAGCAAGAATAAGCCAGATCGGATTTTCTTTGAAGTTTTCCTTCTCTCAAAATTTTTTTCTCCAATCTAACAAAGGTAACCACTTTTCTATCGATCATGTTCATTTGCTTTCTAAAAATTTTCATTTCTAGTTGAGTAGATCTAGGCCAGTAGGTGTTTGTGTTTGAAATTTTAGTACTGGTTCCGAGTAGAGGAAGAGAAGAGGAGCGAGTTGATGTAAAAAATTTTTTTTAAAAAATATAATAAAAAGAATGCTCCGACACGGCAGTGCTTTGGCCAACCATCGCGCCGGAGCTGCTCCGACCACCTTCCTCTCATCTTCTTCGACAGACTGTGTTGTAGAGAGAAGTAAGTTGAATTGTGTGTTTTTTTGGTGATTTACGAATTTATAGTGCTTTTTTTTTAACGTTTCTATGTACATGGGTCTATGGTATCCAAGGTACCTTCAAGATCTAGACCGTTGGATCTAAGATTCAACGGCCGATGATGATCCTATGATTTAATCAAGTGCGCTGGCTTTCTGTTGTTATCATGCTCCGTCATTTGTGAGCCATCAGATCTGCATCGTTCCTTCATCTGATGGCTACTGTGTGTTTTAATTTTGGATCCTGTGTGTGTCTCTTTGGGTGAACACTTGTATGTGGCTATGATGATTTTTACTGTGATTGAATATGGACCTCCTGATTCATCAAGTGGTCCAGATTCATCCAGCCTGAGCCTACCTTTTTTTTTTTAGTTATTTCTCTACTATTTTTTATTTTTTTTATATTCTACACCCTTTTTTTTCTATTTTAATGCCAATTTTTATTCTAAAAATTTATTCTCTTTTTCTTTAAGACTTTCTAGCTTTAATATTTGTTTTTACTTGTTCATTTTCACTACTTTTTCTTATTTGCTTGATCATTTTTAATTGTGGTTTATTTTATGCTCAATTTATTTGTTGCTTATTTATAATTTAATTTATGCTTAAAATTTATTGCATGCATGTTTTTTTCTCGTCATTTATTTTATTATCATCATTTGTTTAGTATGTATAATAGGGAATGGATGTAATGCATGCATTTTATTTTCCGCACTTAATTATATCACTTAGAAATTTATTTTCAAGATAATTCAAACATCAAAAATATTTTATTAATACTTCCCTTGGATTTTAACCCAAGGGGTTCTTTTTTTCTTTTATTTTCTTAATCAAATGTCAATGAATTTTAAACCATATTAGACTTGATTCCTTTCAATTAAAATTAACCAAACTCACTTTGTTTATTCTTCTATACCTTGAGGTCTCGCAGCCCTTCTAAAAATCCATTTTCTAAAACTTTAAAATTAACCCAACTCACCAAATAATTTTTTTAAGAGTGAACTACATGATTTTGATCCCATCTTTGGGTAAGTAGGCAAAGGATTTTATCCTTCCAAATCAATAAAAAATACCAAAAACATGCTTCTTCTCCCTCCATTCTTCACTTAATTTTGTAAGCAATTATTTTCAAAATAGGCAATTAATTTAGCACAAGATAAATCAGGTAAGAGGTTCCTACGGATTACCGTAGTCGTTTAGGGTGCGTAAAACCTTCCCTTTGCGAAACCAACCTCCGGATCCATAATCTCTAAGGGTTTTTCTCTCTTTTTCCCTTCCCAAGAATCAAAGTAGAAAGTTTAAAGATTGATGATTCAAAACTAATCAATGGTTTGATATCCAAAAATCAAGAGCACAGAAATGGCGACTTCACTGGGGATTTAATTTCTTAAGCGGGTTAAACCTATCTTATTTCCTTTATACTTGTGCTTTATTATTGTTTATACTTGCTTACATGCTTATTTTTTCAACGTGAGTGGTGAGACAAGTCCATTACCAGACTTGAGAGAAACATTAGGATAGGACGGTGGTATAATCATAGTGCCTCACCGAGAGTGAATTTTGGTTGTGGCACATGTTATAACCCCACTCAACTGAGGGATCTTGGAAATATACTTTGTTGGCATGAGCATTCGTGTTTGGCATGTTATTTTCAAGTGACCTCTAAAAGTTGAGAACCTTTAGTTACCTTAACCCATCTTGGCTTTTTAGGACGTAGTGCGGTGGCTAATCTTGGTTTAGTCTATACACGAGACTACACTCAGACGAGACCTTCTTACGAACATTATTGGATCAGAAGTATTTCCGTAACCCGATAGCGTTCGGAAGTGGTTGACAACTCTGGGAACTTGGTAGAACCCGTTATACATGTACACATGAAACCATAGTCCTTACCAAATGGCGTTGTTGCCCCTAACTCCAACACTGTGAACCTAACCTCACCATGTTTTCTCTGTATTTTAACATAACCATACATACATGCATTCATTCATAAAATTTCTTTTTCATCATCAAATATCAAAGGACTTATACAAACTTTTTAGTAAACATCGTAGATGGAAATTGGTAGGAGAAATACTAGGAGTTTTACTTTCCAGAAGCCAGATTTGTCTGAGTTAAGGGAGCTAGGAAGGAAGGTAGCTAGTCAGGACGATTTTCAAGAACATTATGGGGAATTGCTTGGTATCCTCAAAATGGATGTTACGAAGGGAATTTTGGAGACCTTGGTCCAATTCTATGACCGTCAGTGGCCTTGAACCTATTCCTAAATACCCTACTATTAACGCAACCCTTCATCTTGGAGCCTCCGTCATAAAAGATAACCTTGTTGGAACAAAATACGTTTAACAAACATTACCCTTAGAGTGGGGGAGTTTGGTAGAACAAAAAATGTTTAACATATGTCACCCTTAAGGTTTTGATGATAACAAGGTATTAAAAATTCTCAATTGGATATGCTAATACTTGTTCAAGTGTACAGGACCATAGACAAAACTTTATATCTTTAAAGGGTTTTGAAAGAACAAACGAGAGCAAAAGAATCAATAAAAAGGAAGCTTGAAGCGTCTGAAGAATAGTGCTCATGAAGTACAAAGTGCTCCTGAAGTGATGACGTCATCAGAAACAAGTTCATTAGAAGCGCCTCATCAGAAGCAAGATCTTCAGAAGCTGAAGTTCATCAGGAGCTGAAGAACTCAAAGCTGGAATCTCTTTTTATCTTGTCTAAGAGTTGCTAAAGACGTAAAGAGGTGTAACAACGACCTTAAAATGATTTTTGAAAGCCTTGGATGCTTACTTCTTCAAGAGCGTTGAAAAAGGACAATTGTACGAACTGTACAACCACCTTCTCCACTACTTTGGTTGTGCTTTGAAACAAGACAAGGATAACAGCTCGGCCTGCAGAAATGTTCCCTCATACAAGGAATGGATTTGAAATTAATCCTTAATAGGATAATGACCATATCAAGCAAAAGATCATTGGTGCGAAGGAACGTTTGGATTTCTTCAAGGATGTGTGCATTCAGATTGTGAGGAATGGTCTACTTCAGGAGTTCCAGAGTTTCCAGTTGTTTTATCTTTTATGTTATTTTCTAGCTTTCTATTATGTACTTTGGAGTCTATCCCTTGGCTTAATTTGTTAAAAAGGGAATTATCTTGTTTTACTTTGTAAGTCTATCCCTTGGCTTTGTTGTTAGAAAGGGAATTATCTTGTAATGACTTTGGTTATTTAACAAAATGTTTGAGTTGTTATGTTTACAAAATTGCTTCGATAGGTACTTTGATAATAAAAATTGCACATTTTGCATTTAGCATATCACGCATCATATTGCATTCATAAAGTGTCAAAACCAAGTCTCATACTTTTCTCCTTTCTGCCTCAGAGAGAAGCAAAAGTGGCCCGACGTATTTAGTGTCAACTTACTCGCACTCACCGTACTCGAGCTTACGTCAATAAGAGAATGGAAAACGTTGAACAGGACATCGTTGAGCTTAGGGAAGATGTCAGCAATCTAAAGGAGGGAATGGAGAAGTTAACTGCTATGATGGCTACTATGATGGTCACTTAGGCACAAGCCTCTCAACCACAAGCTGCTCAGGCCGCTCAGGCACATGTTATAGTTTCCCAGCCTGCTGACTCTCCTTTAATCCAGCCAATTCCTACTATCACTGCTACACTTGTTGGTACATCACAAACCGTTCCTATTGTCTCTGCTGCATCTACTGGTATTACGCAGCCTCTAGTGACTAAGTTTTCTTCTAGTGATATGACAAGTATGTACAATGCGGGCTTCCGTCCTCCTGGCCCTCTTGGGTTCACGTTCACTCCTCAACAATATATGCCTCCAGGCTACCCGTGGGGCATGCCACTCCCAACTAATGATGATGTTCATCCTAGTACCACCGAAATTCCATTCCTTTACGGACAGCAGTCAACACCATTTTACCAGCCTGGTCAGTCATTTCCTCAGGCTACCATGACTTATGCAAAACCTTTGGTCCATACTGCCCAACAAGAAGAAGGGCCAATCTATCACTCAGATAGTGTAGCGGGAGATGACATGGTGGGTAACCTGGAAGAGAAATTGGACGCAGTACAAAAAGAGCTAAAGACTATCTGTGGAAAAGACACATTTGGTCAGAACCTGAATGACCTATGTTTGGTTCCAAATGTGGTGATACCACCCAAGTTCAAGACTCCAGACTTTGAAAAGTACAATGGAGACACTTGTCCACAAAACCACTTAATCTTGTACGCAAGAAAGACGACGGCTTACAAAGACAATGAACCTCTGCTTATCCACTGCTTCCAAGACAGTTTGGCTGGTCCGGCAAGTATATGGTATCTGAATTTGAAGGGTGTAACACCCCGTATTCCCAATAATGTAAATCATACATGTAAATCAGTGTATTACAACGTATACGGAATGCTACACATCGTAAAATACTTAAATAATAGAGTAAAATTTTCTATTAATAAAGTAAACATCAACTGATAACATTTTTAATAATCTCACAGCGGAAATAATATTCATAAATCTTTTCAACCAAAATATGGCTCTAAGGC
>Ga0228710_1012190_pt1 | contig 10755 bp, 6 predicted proteins | sample MedpolnodulmetaG_FD_177995 | JGI IMG/M metagenome (GOLD analysis project Ga0228710, IMG submission 177995) | Root nodule microbial communities from Medicago polymorpha collected in Santa Monica, California, United States - pink nodules | ecosystem: Host-associated > Plants > Roots > Nodule... | reverse complement strand
TTATTTGTGTAGTAATTTCAAAATCAGAAGAGTTGAAAAAGATTGTTGATCTAGGAGTATGGATTGTGGACGTAGTACTCCAACATTCTTTTGTTTCAAACATCATAAATTGAGTTGTTTCCTTCTTATTTTTATTAACTCATTTATGGATGTGTAAGAATTATAATTCGAACCTTCATTTTAGTTATAACTTAATGATATAGTGGTGTTCTTCATTTCAAAAAGACAATAACGTAGGAGTATGGACACTCACATTTTTAGAATTTTTCTTCCGTAAAACTCAATGCAATATTTTTATAAAGCAATATTTTTATGAAGTCTCAACTTAAAATACTTTCAGAAGGTATGCAAATGAGCAGAACAATTGCATATGTTTATGGTATTCAACATTTTATAAGCAAAGCTAGAAGATTCAGAAGACAAGACACTTCTGTTAATAGAAAATAGAAAAAGATACATTCACATTGCAGGCAAGCAAAGTTATTCGCTAGTTGAGTTATGTAGGAAAGCCATCAAAAACAGCTTATACAGGAGAAGTGTCAATGCTCCTAATCCTACTTGAACGTCTAACCGGAGTAACTATCTCCTCTCCGCCGCGCCCCTGTAAAAACAATATGATGAAACACATTAGAAACAATTCAACATGTTAACAGTTAACAAAGATAAAATGATGATTCAATTAACAATCAACAATACCCACCTTTGAAATTTTCTCACACACTGTTAGGCTTCCATAGGATGGTGAACTCAAGGAGTAATAACTTCCCCACAAGTACCCCTATATCTGTTTGTTTTCTATATTTGGTCAAACCTATTGAACTCTTGCTGCAATTACGTAATCTATGCTATTCAACAATTCAAGCAATTACGCACCATGGATGAAATTGAAACTTATTGGACCAAACCCAAATATCATAAATTAGTAATAATGAATTGCTTTGTATCTATCTAGTACTAATAATCATTCTTTTTGGAATGAAATTATTACGGATAATAAATTTAAAGTGTTTTAAGTGGTTTGAGTATTAGATTGGTTGCAACTATCCTAACAACATACACTTGCCCACGCGTCATATCTTGAGAAGAATCACATCACCTTCACTCATTGTCTTGATAAGCCAGTTAACCTTAGCAAATATTTACCTTTACTATCTGTCCTACAATGTTCTCTTTATTCAAAATTTTCACTCATAGTAATTAGGAGAATATGATTGCAAAAACAACCAATCCAATCCTATATCCATTTAGTTATTCAAATTGAAAAATGTGTGTCACCCTCCAATTCTCTATTCATGTGATTTTGCAGCAGTAAAATTTCATGAACAACTTTCTAAGACACTAATCAGATTTTTCAATTGTTGTCTTTTGATTGGATGAGATTTGAACTTGCAATAACAAAATAGATCAATATTTGCTGAAAGCAATGATATAACAATTGATTTTATTCATCCATTAATTCCTTTGATTGAAACCCGTATAGATTAAAAAATCTTGGATGGAAAAATTGGATATGATAACTATTGAAAAAGGAAGCTAAGTTATCAAAAGTAGAGACGGAGAGTTAGTACCGAATTGGAAGGAAAAGCAGGAGAACCAGAGCTCAAGCCACATGTTATTGCCCTTCCGGCGAGCTGCAACAATGTCCTGCAAATGAATACATTGCAAAAAAGCACACAATAAGTTCACTTAATCACAAGTCTGATAAGTGTGAATGTTCGACTATCAAAGCTATATAATACAAGTTAAGTCATATTAATCCTTACAAGCTTTGATTTATTATTTTTTTATGGTGTCTGGGGTTCGAACCCGAGACTTGACATATATTTATGCATTGTTCCTATCAACTGAGCTAAACTCATGTGGACAAAACTTTGAATTTATTATGAATGAACATAATAAATAAAAAAATGTTTAAAATATTTTCTGAAGGCTAAAAATGTTAAAAGATAAAAGATAGTTTTTTTTTACAAATACTATATTTGCTAAATAACGTTTATTTTGTGTAACATGAATACAAATTTGTATCATCATATAAATGACTTGTTAAATATTTAAATAGGAGAAACAATTTAAGGAGCCTGAAATAATAACATAAATTATATCAAAATAGTTGGTTTTTTCTATTTCAATTATCCTCTATAACAAATTTCGTTATAAGAATACCATATTTTTTGTGTCTTTCAAAAAGATAAGAATTTATATTATAAGATATTATATTTGTTACATTGTTGGTGTCATGGAAACAGATATGTTTAGTTTTTTTGAATAAGAAAAAGATATGCATAGTTTGTTACAATATAAAGGTACAAAATATATATATATATATATATATATATATATATATATATATATATACACACATATAATTTTTTCAGCAATCTATACATTTTTTGAAGAAAAGACATCTACAACTTTACTTTTAATTAAAACCAAAATTTTATAAAAATAATCATACGCATTATGCAACGCCAAAAAAAATTATACGCATTAGCGTAACAAAAAAACAGACACACATAAATTATTACTCTAAACGCTAATGTGTGTGTGTATATATTTGCGGGGTTGAAGAAAGAAAATAAAAATATTTGGTATCATTAAATGACGGCGTGAATAAAAATATTTATGAGGTTGTGATGATTAAACGATATTGAAATTAAATATATAAGTGATAAAAAGATAATAAAATTCCTTTGAAAAAAAGGTAATAAAATTAAATGGAACCTCCTTAAAAAAAATTAAATGGAATGGTTCAAAAAAAAATTAAATGGAAGAAAAAAACATATTGAAATATAATATTAAAAAATAAAAGAAAAAGGTTCCCAAAGTGAATTGAAGAGAGATGTTTGTGAAATAAATTGTCGAGAAGTAGTTTTTTAAAGTAGCATTTAACAACTTTTGTCCAATGCTCATTCCATTCAATTTTATGCATTAAAAAAATTACCTTTTTTAGTAAGTACTTATATGATATTGTATTTTGCCTAATTTATCCTTAAAAATGTAGAGAAGTTGAAAAAAAACCCGGGGCAAATGGTATCTTAATCTTCCACAACGGCAGTGTAGAAGCAACTGAATTTGGGAGAAAAAAATTGGAAAATAGTTAAAAGTTTTTAAAAATATAAAAATTGGAAAATAGTTAAAAAAAATCGGTGAGGTAGCACTCAACCTAGCATTAGCGTAACAAAAAAACAGACAGACGAACATAAAATATTACTCTAAACGTTAATGTGTGTGTATATTCGCGAGGTTGAAGAAATGAAATAAAAATATTTGGTATCATTAAATGACAACGTGAATAAAAATATTTGTGAGGTTGTGATGATTAAACGATATTGAAGTTAAATATATAAGTGATAAAAAGATAAAAAAATTCCTTTGAAAAAATAAAAATAAACGGAACCTCCTTAAAAAATTAAAGGGAACAATTAAAAAATAAAATAAAATAAAGTTAAATGGAAGAAAAAAATATTGAAATATAATATTAAAAAATAAAAGAAAAAGTTCCCGGCGTGAGTTGAAAAGAGGTGCTTGTGAAATAAATTGACGAGAAGTAGTTTTTCAAAGCAACATTCAACAACTTTTGACCAAAGCTCATTCCATTCAATTTTATGCATTCAAAAAAAGTACTTTTTTTCGTAAGTACTTAATTGATATTGTGTTTGGCCTAACTTTTCCTTAAAGATGTAGAGAAGTTGGAAAAAAAGCCGGGGTCAAACGATACCTTAATCTCCCACAACGGCAATGTAGAAGCAACTGAATTTGGGAGAAAAAATTGAAAAATAGTTAAAAACATAAAAATTGAAAAATAGTTAAAAGTTATTAAAAATATAAAAATTAAAAAATAATTAAAAAAAAAATTGGTGAGGGACAAAATGGGAAATATGGCAAAAAATTAGTGATGTGGCAACAAAGAGGTTGCATCAATTAGAAAATTACTAAAACGCCCCTCCTGAGGGCAATAATGGAAAAATATAGGGCACCTATTTTAATAGTTTGTTAGTAGATATTAATAGTTAAATATTTAGGAGAGGAAAAAATGTTAGTTGTTGAGATTTAATTTTAGACTTCCTGCATATAACACATTTGGTGTCCTAATCCAGATTATGCATTTGATAGTTTTTGGTTTTACATATTTTTTGGGCAGCATATGGTCTGATAGTTGATTAACCTAAAAAAACACTACATAAGAGAGAGGGAAAAATGTGGGTGGAATGACTATGATCAGGTAGAATGAATAGGAAGGAATTCTTTTATAGTCACAAATACAAATGTATAGTATTATTTTTGGTTACAACAAATGTATAGTATTTAGGCACACATACATTACAAGATTTTTTTTAATAATAAAATGATTTAGTATTTTAAAAAATGATACTTTTATGTGTGTGTGACCAAACACTATTCATTTGTATTTGTGACCATGGAAGAATGCCTCACAAACAGGAGACGATTCAAATCATGAAATTTTATACGTTAAAATCATGTGTTTATATAATGACTTCTACACACTTCTTTTTAAAACGATATACAATAATTTTATTTGATCAATCAACATAATTTTTAAAATTTCCTAATATAAAATACAAATCATAAGGTATCTGTGAAGGAAATTGGTTTTTAGTTATAATTTTTTCTTATGTCAAGTGCTGTGTCATTTGATCGTGTATGATTTTAAAATGTAAAGATAAAAGAAGCTAAGTAAACGAGAAATAAAGATAAATACATATGGTGTCATATGCAATAACTTTTTTTTTTTATCTTACAGTAAAGTAATTGTATTTTGATTTTTTTTTTTACAAAAAAGTAATTGTATTTTGATGTTTGAAACAATTGAGTAGATATGAATTTAAAGAAAAATGGAAGCTCATTATAAAAACATCAATAGCGAAAGAGTCGTTTTCATTTAATCTTATCGAACACTGAATTATTGGAGTCTCCTTTCTTCTGAGATCATAGGGTTAACAAAAAAAAAATGTTATTTTAAATTATTGAGAGAAGAGACCTTTTTATTTATAAAGAAAAAATAGATATTTGCACGAAAATCAAAATAATAGAAAGATAAAGTAAAAAATAGAGTAAATTACACTCCCCTTCCCTCATAGATGCTTAAATTACACTTTCCTCCCCTCTTATGTTAAAATATACTCTCCCCTCCCCTCTTATTCAAAACATATTAGAAAACTTTGCACTCCCCTTCCCTAAGAGAAGCTTGAATTGCATTCACACCCTCTCTCATGTTAAAATCTATACTTTACTCCCTCAATATTTTTTTTATTTCTAATAATCTATCAAAAAAATAAAAATTAACACGATTAAAAAAAATTTGTATTGCGGGTCTATTTTAATATAATAAAAAATTGAATGGATATTTTTTGCTATTTTTTATTCACAATTTCATTAATATGTAGTTTTAATCCCTATTATAAAATATGAAACAACCCAAAATAAAATTAAAATATGTGGAAAATTACTAAAGACAATAAAGCATGGTTATTTAAAAGTTAAATTTATACTCTAAATTATAAAATCAATGGTAAAATATTTAAATTTAATTATCATTGACATTTAAATTATAAAAAAATGAATTAATTTTTCTTAAATGGTGGTTCAAAATTAATATATATCATAAAAATATTTATTTATGTTAAAATGGATTAAAGTGTAGTGCTAGTTAATTATTAAGGGATGAAGTTGTAATTCAAGCATCTTATAAAAGATGGGAGTATAAATTGTACGTTTCAAGGGATGAGAGTGTATATTTTAACATAAGAGGGGAGGAGGGTGTAATTCAAGCATCTTTGAAGGAAGGGGAGTGTAATTTACTCTAAAAAATAATAAGCTTAATTAATGATTTGGTCCCTTAAGTTATTTGTTGGTTACATTTTGGTCCCATAAGTTATTAACGTTACAATTTGGTCCCCTAAGTTAGTATTTGTTAGCCAAATAAATTCTCACCGTCGGTCTTTTGTCAAAACGTTCAATAGGCACATATGAACGGTGACGTGACAACTTGCAATGTGCATTCATCTTAGACATTGACTTAACAGTTTTGACGGTGGGGATTTATTTGGTTGACGGAAGATGACTTAAAAGACCAAATTGTAACGTTAATAACTTATTGGACGAAAATGTAACCAACAAATAACTTAAGGGACCACATCATTAATTAAGCCAAAATAATATGAGTATAAGAGATAAAATTGTCACAAAAATTATCACAAATCAATGTTAAAATATTATTTCTCTATAATAATTTACCCTCAAACAAACATGCAGTGATATTTTTTTTTTTGAGGGATAACATGCAGTGATATGAAGATGTATTTTGTTGTCCATCAAATAATGAGAAGAGAAGAAGTGAGTTGGCACATTGTAAGGATGGAAGTGGCCCCACTGGCACGAGTGCAAGACGTGGAAAGTTTGGAGGGTGTGGATTTTTCTATCATTATAGAGGGAAATGAGAGGGGCGGTGCCCTGATGGAATTGGCTACAGATTCAGTTTAGGTAACTAAAACCTTTTTCATTGCCAACTGTGATATCTTTATGGTGCCACCATGGGTTGTGGGGTTCATTTGGATGCTTGCGATCAGCACTTGCTCACTTGGGTCCCACAGCAACATTGATCTTAAATTCTTGCTTAGCACAAAACTACTTTCATTCGCATCGTTTTTAGCGTATGTTTGGTTATGCGACCAGAAAAATTAATGTTGATAAAATTAATTTTGTAAAATTGATTTTGATTAAAAGTTAGTTGTGTTTGTATATATTTGTGTAAAAGTGAATTTGTGTGTGTTTTTTTAATCAGCAAATATTATTAAACAATCAGATCTTAACTCAAGACGAATAGAGACTGTTGAAATTGAGAACACAACCAAAAGGCGCCGTATATAGGCGAAACACCCGAAATAAACATCCTAAAATCACTCCAAATGACAACACCCATCAAAATCCACCTAAAACAGACCCCTACACGAAAGCAACCACTATAAAAACGATATCCAATACCATCCATCACCACTACTCACCCCCAAAGAAAAAACACCCCTAAAAAAACAAACTCCTAGTCCTAAACACCAAAGCTTAGCCACATCCAAAAAGTGAATTTGTGTGTGAAAACCAATTCTTGAATTAAAAACTATAAATCATAGTTTAAAGTAAAATCAATTCTAGAAACGAAATCAATTCTAATGGACAACAACTAAACATGTCAGAATAAATTTTACACCTTCAGAATCAGTTCTGCTCTTCTAAAAGTGAAATCAAACATATACTTGATATATGTTTGATATCACATTGAGTTAGACAAAATTACGCTGATTCCGTAATTTCGTAGAAACTAAAAATTATAGAACTTATAAAATTATTGTAATTCATTATGACTTTATCGAACTCACTACAATATTTCGACCAAAAAAAACTCACTAAAATGCCAAACAAACATATAGACAAAACCAGAGTTTTAATAATCAGCCATATATTGAAATAAAAACAAGTAGTAAAAACCAAGTCTTTTCACATGTTAGGCCTCTAATATTATGTCAGACCCTTAACGTTGCACTAGTTTAATGGCATTGAATTATTACTAACCATTGAGATACAATAATATTGATCCATTTTTTCACCTGCCTAGTGTAATTTCAAATGAAAGTGTTCAATTTGTACATGCTCAAAAAACTTTATCCGTGCCAGCAAATATTGATCTACTTGCTAAAGTTACAATCCATGTTTTACAAAGACATGAATTTTGAGATACTAAAAAGAGTTGAGTGTGGGAAGAGGAAGATGAATTTTTTTGTTGATCTAATTGATAAAAGGTTTAAATATGTTTTTGGTTCCTATAAATATACTAATTTTTTGTTTTAGTCCCTCTAAAATTTTCCTTCAACTTTTAGTCCCTATAAAATTTTCAATCAGTCTCTATTTTTAAGTTAATTTTTGTATTTTTAATGACACTGTGCAGAAATATGTAAAATATTGAAAAATAATTTCCCAAAAAAAAAAATAGAATTTTTTAACAAAACACAAATTAAATATAAATTTTTAACCGTCAAAAATATAAAAATTCATATTAAATTCATCTTTTATTAAAAAATTCTTTTTTTTGAGAGAGATTTTTATAATATTATGAATTTTTCTGCAAAATTTTATTCAAAAATATGAATTCTACATATGAGTTTACTTTAAAGTAGGGACCAAAAGTGAAAATGAAAATTTTTAGAGGGACTAAAACAAAAAGTTGACATATTTATGCGGATCAAAAACATATTTAACCCTTGATAAAATTACGACTGCATTTCTCTAAGTTTAATTAATTTTTTGGGCTGGTCTTTTAAGTCTTCTTTTTAAGTTTAATTAAGTCTTCCATTTGTACGTTTCGAATTGACCCTTTAAATGTTATTTTCCCCGATTTGGTTATTAATGTTACATTTGTTTGTACGTGTAGCCTTTAAGTTGAGCTCATTTATATTTGCGGTTTTTCAGTTTAACCCTTCTTTGTATTACATACCTGTACGATCAATTTGTTAAGACTTAATCTCAAAAGCACGGTCAAATTGTCTCTTCAAACAACTTAACAAGTGGACAAGGTTAATGACATTGGTCATGTAGAGAACTACAAGAAATGTAGGTCGTTTATAAGGTTTGATAACTGTTTTCTGAAGGGTTGTTATATGAACAGATTCTTGTAGCGATTAATGATTATATTTATATTCTTATAATTTCACTGATCATTGTTGAAGGTGAGACAAGATTAACGGTCAAATGTAATGTAACGTAAAAGATCATTTTAAGAAAAAGATAAATAAATAAATAAATTGAAAGACAAAGACCAATCCGAAAAAAGGAGCACATATGTGTAATTTTGTCTAATTATTATTATACATGCAACATAGTAGTTTTATGAATGAGTTCTCATACTCTGTCTCCTATTTTTTTAAGAAAAAGTGTAAACCAAAGTAATTAAAATAAAAATCATTTACAACCTGTTATGGTGATCCTTGTAATATTATTTTAGGTACACTGGTCTCTTTAATTTCTGTCAGTGACATGAGGTGTCTACTTGAAAAAGATTCTTCCAAGTGGCCACAAACTCACTCATTCTTGCACTATATAAACCTCTCTCACTCTCATCAACTCATCATCTTACTCACAAACTATCATTCTTTCTCTCAGCTTTCCTTTCTTGCTAGTTCATATTTCTTTTGTAATTCCTCTTTCAATTCCAAATGGAACCTGTTGAGGTAATTCAAAGATATAGTCTCTTTTTTTCTACATTGCGTTATTACATAGTTATAGTCATATGCATTACATAATTTGTAACACAGAAGTATCATACAAATACAACTAAAATATACATAATTCAAGTTTTTCATAACGATCTTGATCTTACAAATTCATTCAACATTTTCCAGTGGATCAAACAAAAATATTAGTCCAATGGATTATAAACAACAAATTTGTGTAGATCGCTTTCCCTGTGTTTATTTTTCATAATCCAAAAGATCAATAATCAATTTGCTCTTAAAAAAATTAATTGATTCTACTACATTGTATTATTGTTATTAGAAGCAGCACTTCAATCAAAAATATCTATCAAGTTATTTGAAGATAAGACATATGAATTATGAAGTATGTTTTGATCATGTTCCCTATGAGTTACTTGGTCATATAAACATAACAAACCATGTTGAGCATTGGTGGTTAATGAAAATGGATCCTGCAGGTTGAAACACAGCAAGCACCAACAACTGTGACAGAAAATGAAACAGTTGAGGTAACCAAGGTCGAGAAAACAACACCGGCCTCCGAGGTTCCCGCTTCAGAACCAGCAACCACCGAAGAAGTAGTAGCAGTGGAAAAAGGAGAAACTGAAGTTCCAGTTGAAGCTGAGAGTACACAAGTAACTGAGGAAGCCAAGCCAGAGGTAGAGAACCCGGAACCTGAAAATGTCGAAGTGAAAGAGGAAGTATCAGCTGAAGAGGCCAAAGAAACTACTGAAACAGAATCAGCACCCGAAAATGTCGAAGCAAAAGAGGAAGTATCAACTGAAGAAGCTAAAGAAACTACTAAAACAGAATCAGCAGCTATAGCAGCGCCAGCGGAAGAAGTAACCACCACAGAAGCATAAAAAGTGATCAGAAAGGAGTCTAGTTGTTGTCTACTTTTTTCACATGTCAAAGTTGATGAGAAGCTTTTCTACTTTATTTGTTTGGTTTCTTTTGTCATTGTCTTTGGGTATGGCTTTACGGATTTATTATTATATAAGGAGCTATTGCCATTGAAGCTTGTTTGGTCATTATGTATTTCTCCTGCTTTGAATAAATTATACTTTTTACTTTTTTATTTTGCCGAAAGTCTATCATAATTTACCCACAGGATTTCAGAAAGAGGGGAAGAGTGCACCACAAGATAATTAGAATACAAGTTTTTGGAAAGGGATTTTATGAAATAAAACCACATATCAAACGGCAAGTTAAAGAGCCTTAAAAAACTGCAACTGATAACAAAAATAATGCAATTTTGAATTAAAAAGTTTGCTTGAATTTTGTTTTTCTCTTCTGAAAGGAAGGGACAAAAACAAGAATGATAATATGTGGGATGCTAAAATTGATATCTAGAATTGAGTATAGGGAGTAGAGTTGCTGCATGAGCAAAAATGTATGAAGTCAAAACCTAATGAGAAATACCAACATCACAATCTCTAAAACACTATTTACTGATTGAAATTTGAAATTCATAGGGATCCCATAGAAACTAGGG
>Ga0228710_1012188_pt1 | contig 10756 bp, 5 predicted proteins | sample MedpolnodulmetaG_FD_177995 | JGI IMG/M metagenome (GOLD analysis project Ga0228710, IMG submission 177995) | Root nodule microbial communities from Medicago polymorpha collected in Santa Monica, California, United States - pink nodules | ecosystem: Host-associated > Plants > Roots > Nodule... | reverse complement strand
TATTCTCTCTAGGTCTCAAAAACTCATTGTTCATAAATTCTTCAAGATTAAACATTTTTTCTTAGAATCACTTTGTACATTGAGTCACATTGATTTGCTAGGGTGCTAGTAGGGATTGTAAGTTAGTTCTCTCAAGACGATTAGTTGGGCTTAATCAAGGCTTCAAAGTGAAGTGAATAATATCATTCCACCTCCAAAGGACTTGGGGATCTTTCTAACCGTTCTTGAAGTCGAAGGGGATTTGTTTACCGAACGTAGCATCGAAGACTTGAGTAAAGAGTTCGAAGGGGTGCACGGGTATTCAAGGATCTGAAGATTCAAGGAGCACCAAATTCAAGGGTTACTTGGAGTTTGGGGGAGTGTTCTACATAGGAGTTGAAGAATTAGGTTTTAATTTCAAGGAACTCTTGTAAACACATTGTATTCAACATTTGCTACATAGTGGATGACCTTGGTGAAGGTGTACTTCATCAAGAAGAGTAGAGGTAGCTCTAACGACGACGAGAAAGAGCGAACTACTATAAAAATATCGGTGTTATCTCTCTTTCCCTATCCTCTTTACTTTTTACTATTGCATGTGATTAATTGAATAATTGTTAGGGTAATTGCTAGTGTTGATCTAAGTTGTTTTTCATTGAAAAATAATCTAATTCATTGAATTTGGTTTCATATAATTTGCTTAGATCAATTGATTGCAAAATCTATTCAATTCTTCAATTACACATGTATTGTGTTTTGATTTGATATTTTTCTAATTTTGTTCATATAGGTTTGGCTTGAAATTGTTTATAAGTTTTGTACATTGTTCAAGGATTATTAAAGTTTTATAGCTGGTGTCAATCATTTATTAAGGAAAAAGCAAACAAGATTCATTTCAAAATATTATCTTTCATTCTATAATGATTTTTGAGTTTACAACAACATCCATACATGAAACCCTAGTTGTCACCATTTAAAAACACTAGACCATCGATCCGTGCTAACGTACAAGTCATATCGAAGGTAATATTTGACAGTAATAGGTAACAAAATAGTTTAGATAAATGTCATGATTGTCATATAGTATTTCATAATATTAAGAAGCATAGACGTTGGTACTGTACGATAACATAATATTTCCATAACATCGTCCTTAGTACCGTAACGTAACATAATAGCTTAAGTATAGCGAGACGGGTTAACATTTATAAGTAAAAGATTAGGTTACGTATAGCGAGATAGGTTAACGGTTATTCCTTTCCAAAAAAATAACATAATTAGGAACATAATTTTATTTTACCTTTTAGATAAACTTTAAATGCAAAAGTGTGGAGGAAAAAATTAGGTTAAGTATAGCGAGATGGGTTAACATTCATAAGTAAGAGCTATAGCGGACGGGTTAACGGTTATTCCTTTCCAAAAAAATAGAATCTAATTAGGAACAAAATTTTATTTTACTTTAGATAAACATTAAATGCAAAAGTGTGGAGGGAAAAATTAGGTTAAAATTAGGTTAAGTATAGCGAGACGGGTTAACATTTATAAGTAAGAGATGTTCATGTGTATTCTGAGGAAGGAAGGTCACGTGTTTAGTTAAAGGTGTATAGTGTTTTATAAAAGGAAAGGATGATATTTATTATTGGGCCCCACACAAGAGATAAGTCTTCTACAACTTTAACCTTATTTGACCTAATCTTCATCTTCTACCATGGAGCGCTACAACAACAGCAGAGAAAACAAAACATGAGAGATTCAGATCTGAAATTAACAGCGACGAAAATCCTTGGTTTCATCTTCATTCCTCCTCCTTTTTATCCTTCCCATTCTACTTCTCTATCCATATCTCTTTTTTATACGATTCTGGCAAAAAAAACTCAATCTGCTCATGAAATTCAACAAAAACGAACCAGTGCAAGATCGAAGCTCGTTTGGGTTGGGAAAGCACGTAGGATCGGACGATCCTACGACCCGGGACTCATTTTTTACTACCTTGGTCAAAACCTCCCTTGTTTGATATACTTCTTTTTGTCTAATTCATCAAAAGTCCGGGTTGTGATCCTCTCCATTTCTCAAATGAAATGAAAATGTCAATTACTATAGTTTAAGTTAATAAAGGATGTAAATGCACACATTTCTAAAATTGAAGATATTAATTTAACATTTATACACCAAAACCTTGATAATGGAACAAATGGAGAGAATAAAAATGGAGAAGATTTTGACTCCAAAAGTTCATAGAGTATGTATGTTGTGAGAGAAATTTCCAAAGTATAGTTGGAAAGTTGCAATGGTTAAATAGAGACCTTTTAGAGAAAATGTGTAATGCTTAATAATTGAAGCAATGTTCTCTCAATGTGAACAATCATGAACAAACTCTTCCAAAGAGTTGTTTCTCTTCACCAAAGGACATTAGTTTCTCTATAAATAGAGACACTATGGAGGTAGAAAAGAAGTCAGAAATATAGAGAGAAAATCACATTGTTTTGTGTCAGAATTCTGTTGAAAATAATATTAAATCATTCTTTCTTTTCTCTAGTGCATGAGATAAATTGACATAACTAAATTCTGTAAACTTCCATTGAACGATACGCTTGGTGCGAATGTGCAAGTCATGTCAAGGATTCCATCGTATCTTGAAAGGGATTCGCTGGTATACCCTTTTGCATCCGGTTGGCATAACTAGTGGGGTGAATCGAACCTAAAGATTAGTGTGTCCCACACATGCTTTGGAATTTATGTGTACGCTTCATCATGTTCATCTTCATCATCTTCTTGATCAGGTTATTGCAGCAGACCCCTAACACAGGTTCTAACATATGATAGGTTTCAAACCAAATCTTTCGACCTCTTAGCTCAACCTTGGTTTAGTCTAAAAAAGTATCAAGGTGAAGAAGGTAGTAAATTATTTATGGATTAAATATGTAAATCGTCCTTGTAATTTGGCGTGTTTTTGGTTTTCGTCCCTGTATCATTTTTTGTTCTAAAACCACCCCTGTAAGTTAATAACTTTTTTATTTTCGTCCCTCCCGTCCACTTCCGTTACAAAAATGCACATGTGGCAAACGGAGGATGACGTGGCAGTTTCTGACGTGGCAAACTTATTGATGAGTCATACAGTGAGAGGGACCAAAATCAAAAAACGAAATTTGTAAAGGGACCAAAGCCAAAAAAACAAAATTCGTAAAGGGACCAAAACCAAAACCAAAAAACGAAATTTGTAGATGGACCCTGACTATTTCTTGGACCAAAACCAAAAAACGAAAAGACGAAAAATTCAAATTTAATTACATTTCTTCATCTTCTTCTTCATTACTATCATTGTCTTCATAAACTTCATCATCATCATCAAACAAACACAAAAATTCATCACCTCAAAATCCAAAAATCCATCAACTCAAAACAACAATAGACTCAATCCAACACCTTCAATTATACCTTCATGTGATAACTTCTCTTTTATTTCTTCTCACAAACAACAAAATCAAATTAAACCAATATACCCATTGTTCAACGTGCAATCCAATTTCACACACTTTAAAATCGTTTAAAATAAAACACATCTCAATTCAACATTCCAACATATTTTTCAATTCTATTTATTATCCATCTAGATCTTCAAGTGAAAACAATATTCATATCAAACTTGAACCTTTCTCTTATAATCCAATTTCACATAACAATCTTCCAAATCAACCGGAAGAAGAAAAAAAAAGAACACAACCCAAACGTTCGAAACAAAAATGATGATATTAGAATTCAAAGAATTGACGAAGAAAACATTTGGAGTGACCAAGAAATAGCAGAGACGTGAGATCAATAATGAGACGAGAGTTGGCAACGAAAAGAAACAGAAAATTCATTCTTTAGGTTTTTCAATTTAAGAGTTTTGTGAATTCTTTCAATATTGGAAATTCGAACATTCACAATGAGGATTTTGTTGTTATAATTTGATTTTGATATTATCAATAAAAGTTTAGTTGAGACTATGGACATTGTCGATTTTAGTGTTGAAATATAAATCTGACCATTGTCAATGGGGATTTTGTTTGGGTTTGTGAGAAGTTGTCTATTAAGGGTGAGATGATGATTTTGAGGTTTTTTTTATCTCTTTTCTGAGTATTTTTTTATGGGTTTTTTGATGAATTTATGAAGACAATGATGAAGATGTAAAAGAGGTGGAAGGAAGAAGATGAAGAAAGGTATTTTTTGCTCGCTTTTTAGTTTTGGTCCCTTTACGAATTTTGTTTTTTTGGCTTTGGTCCCTTTACAAATTTCGTTTTTTGATTTTGCTCCCTCTCAATGTGTGACTCATCAATAAGTTTGCCATGTCAGACACTGCCACTTCATCCTCTGTTTGCCACATGTGCATTTTTGTAACAGAAGTTGACGGGAGGGACGAAAATCAAAAAGTTATTAACTTACAGGGGTTGTTTTAGAACAAAAAAAGATACAGGGACGAAAACCAAAAACACGCCAAATTACAGGGACGATTTACATATTTAAACCATTATTTATCATTGGAGGGTTAATTGGTCTGAGAACTAAAATTCCTTTTTTTTCCGTATAAATATTCCACTTTTTTGGTCTTAGATCCTTAATATTTTATTCTTATTGGAATTGGTCCAAGTAAATGTAGAATTTTTAAATTTAGTCACACAAAATAAATACTAAAATGAATATTAAAAAGACCAAATTCAGTATGAACATATTTGGCTTATTTATGTAACCCGTCCCTGCAAATATGTGTCATTTGAGTTTTCGTCTCTGAACTTATTAACATTTTCAAACAATCACTACAATTATGAAGCACTTTAGTTTTGGCCCTTAATCTCATTTTCTTGCTGATGTGGACTATGTATTTAAATTTTTATTATATTAAAATAGACCCGCAATACTATTTTTCTCGAACTGTGTTCGATTATTATTTTTTTGCTAGATTACTATAAATAAAAAAATTATTGAGGGAGTAAAGTGTAGATTTTGACATAAGAGGGAAGGACAATGTAATTCAAGCTTCTCGTAGGGGAGATGAGTGAAATGTTTTTTAATATGTTTTGAATAAGAGGCAAGGGGAGTGTATGTTTTAACATAAGAGGTGAGGGGAGTGTAATTCAAGCATCTTTGAAGGGAGGGGAGTGAAATTTACTCTAAAATAAACACTCACCTCACCTCTAATGAAATACAAATTAGAAAGCATTTCACTCCCCTCCCTTGAAAGAAGCTTGAGTTACATTCCCCTCCTCTCTTATGTTAAAATCTACGATTTCCTCTCTTAATAAGTTTAATTTTTTTATTTATAGTAGTCTAGCAAAAATAAATAAATTAACACTCTCTGAAAAAATAGTATTGTGGGTCCACTTCAATATAATCAAAACTTAAATTCATATTTTTCTCTATTTTTGTTCACAACTTTATTAACATCTTAGTTTTAAACCCTATTATAAATTATAAAATATTAAACAACACGAAATAATATTTGGATCCATGCATATAATGTTAGTTGGATGTAATTGGATGAGATGTCACTTTCAGCTTAGTCAGAGGTCATGAGTTATTGGATTCGATTTCAAACCTAGGAATGCAACATTGTTAAATATCTTGAGAAGAGTTTTGTCAATCATTGTGGTCCTACTCTGTTCGATGGATTAATCTCTACTGTTTCCCGTAAAGGGTATCTAATTAATGCATACAAAAAATAGACCTTTGCAAGGTGCGCTGGGGGTTGGGGCTCGTGCTCGTTCATCTGAGATTGTATAAATTCACAATTAAACAATTAGAGCATAATGAAATAATCAAATGAAATAATTAACATAATTCAATTTCACATGATTAATAAATTCAACACCATCGTAAGTCAACAAGTATACAAGTACAATCAAATAATGTATACAATTAGAGCATGGTTCAAACATTCACAACCATTAACAAAGATCACCAATGCACATATACACCAATTCACATAATCAAGTATGACTTGAGTCACAAATTACAAAATGCATGCAATGTTCTAGACTCGTCTAGACGCATGTGGTACCATAGGATTTCGAAGATAATTTTACCGTTAATGAATCCACCGACATAATTAAACATCCCGCATTTATATCCTGTTGAAGCTATGTAATAAACACCCCGCATTTACATAATTCAAATCACCTCAAAGGACTATGAATGCATAGTCTTCAAGTAAGGACTCGACATTGCACAACTAACCACCATAGACATAATATAATAATCATCCCGCATTTATGTTATTCACCTATCAAATACTTACATCCGTACAATCAACAAGTTATCATTAATTCATCTATTCATAATCACCAAAAGAATCAATATCATAATCATCAACAACATTTAACACCTCAGGGAAACGGTAAAGTTTCAAATCCACATTTCACATAAAGACGAACATCTAGTCACATCATGACATTCATCAATTTAAATACATAATATTTAACAATTCATTCACATTAAATCATACTAACATGAATTCAAAGTATCCTACGAGTTATCCAATCATAAAACATTAGTTTGAGAAAGTTCATCTAAGTTTATGAAAACTAGCATTTTCCGTCAAATTCTCCAAAACCAAAGTAAACAAATTCAAACGCATCAACCGAGTATATACACAAATCACATATGAGTGCAGTAGCATATACATATACGTTTCATAGGCTAATTCTGACAAATTCCAAATTTTACCTAAGTTTGTGTCATTTTACCCTTTTCTAAGTTATTCAACGAAACAAGCCAAACAAGTTCAAACACCTAAACCAAGCACATGTACTACTCACATATGATCACAGTAGCATATGCATATAGGCATCATAGGCCAATTCACATTCATCTCAAAATTTCACAAAGTTCATATCATTTTGCCGTTTTTCAAAGAATTCTAATTTTCAAAGCAAAACCAAGTTAAAGTTCATGAATACCATCCAAAACATTTTTATAAATCATATCCACAGTAAACGAACCTATTCCTACCCTTTTCACCTTGAGAAAACGAGTTTTCGGAAAATTATGCGTTCTTGACATTTTTCACAAAGTTTGCTACGATTTCACAAAACCAAGTTCAATCCTATTCATTTGATGTTTCCAAAGGTTTAGAAAGTTCAAATACAGTTAAATACATGAAAAGAATCAGTTTGGATGGTCCGGATCGATCCCCCAATGCCCGAAACACCCAAAACATGGGGTTCAGTTCCTGTGCAACTCGCCACAGTGAGTTCCAACTTGCCATAGCGAGTTACCTAGAACAAGCAACCCTATTTTGGTTGTTCCCTCTCAGGAACTCCCAAATTTTCACCAAAAATCCCCATTTTTTATCCTCTTGACTCCAAATTTGACCCCAAAACTTGTACACTAGTTTATAAACATCAAAAGACATTCAAAACAACAACAAACATTGAATCATAACACCAATTCACTTCAAAATCATCATGTAGCTCATTTTCACCAAAAACCACCATTTTTCTCATTTTCATCCAAACTTCAAGAACAACTAGACCAATTCAAACCCCCATCAACATATAAACATAAACAAACATTCATGGAGTGAATTCCAACACATTTCAACAACAATCACTCACCAATTTATGATTTACACTCAATTAATCAAAAATCAACAAAACAACCCAACAACAACAACAACAACTATGAAGTTTAAGCTCTTAACACAACAATTTCATGAAGTTTATCATACTCAAAAATTTACATGAAATAGGAGCACAAATTTCATCATTCAAAACCACAAAATTCACAAAAGCACTTAAACTCATAATTAAAATTAATAGATTATGACTTAATTGATGAAAAGAGCCCATCCCCCTTACCGCTAATCTTCAAGAATCCAAATCCTAGTTTCAATTTACCTCCTAGTCCTCAATCCCAAGCTTTCTCTCTCTAACTCCTCTTCTTTCTCTTCTTTATTCACTTTCTCTCTCTACCTCTCTCTCAAAATGTTTGTGAAATGAGTGAATGAATGTAATGACCTAATTTTCTCACAAGGGTTGTGTTTACATAGTCACTACATAATTGGGTTGAGTCTCTAATTGTCTTAATGGGCTCAATATTCCTACCAACTAATTCACCAAAGTTACTACACACTTAAATCGTCAAAATAACGAATATTTACCGTCTCTCCCCAACTCACTAGTAACTTAGTAAAAATAGTCATTCTCATTTAAAACATAAAAAATAACCCTCTTAACGAAATGACTAATTTACCCTTGCTCGCCAAATGACCAAAATACCCCTGAGTCTAAAAATGACTAAAATACCCTTCTTAAGCCAAAATCCACTAATCTTGAATAAAATACACACAGAGGCAAATAATCACATACAAGCACATATAAATACACATGATAAATAATTAAAATAATTCTAGCAAAATACAGGCTATTAAAAAAACAACATACATTGAATGAGTTAAGATTATATAATCTGAACAACAACCTAGTTAGAATTATATAATCTCAACATGTTAAGTGTCCAGAAGAAGAAAAACCAAATTAATCTAAATCGAAGCAATGTTACCTTAACTTGTATTTGATGTTTGAAAAGGCTTGAAATATGATGTTTTTAAGCAAATAAACCTTCAACAATCACACAATGTTTGATTTTCAGATTTTGGATGGTGAGAGAAATTTTTTTGAGAAAAACCTAATTGTTGAAAATGAGGAATTTTGTTTTATTTCGCGTTATATATAGAAAGGGTTCATATTATATAATTTGAAATAGACGTTCAGATTATATAATCTTAGCAAATGACGCACAAGAAACACATATAGGATGGAAAAAGTAACAATCATATATTTATATATATGTGATTGGTCCATGTGGTAAGGGATTTAAGTTCCTTAAGCATGTGGTCACTACTAAGCATATGCAAAATATCTCATCCTGTGTGCTCCGAAGGTTTCTTGACGGAGGTTGGTCACTATTAAGCAATGGTGAAAACTTTGTATCAATATCATGATTACCCAAAAGAAAAAATCAAACAAAATGAGACCAAACTCAAGTTCCTAGTGTTCTTTTAATGATAAATGTTAATAATAGTTGTTAGATTAGATTTTTCAACTTCGTCCAAAATTAAATCTAAAATCCTCAACTTCTTCTCCCTTAATTCCTTGGCCGGGTTTGTTGAATGACAAGTCCCTAAAGTTAGGCTGCTAAAAGAAAAAAGGCTTAATTGCACTTTTGGCTCCCTATCTTTTCAAAAGTTGCGTTTTTGGCCCCCTAACTAATTAAAATACAAAACAGCCCCCTATGTATTGGATCTTTGTCAGTTTTGGCCCCCAAGGCCACTTTTGACTTAGTCTTCGCTGACGTGGCACCCCCTAACTAATTACACGTGGCACCTCACTTAAGGGATGTGGGTGCCACGTCAGCGAAGACTAAGTCAAAAGTGGCCTTGGGGCAAAAACTGCCAAAGATCCAATACATAGGGGGTTGTTTTGTATTTTAATTAGTTAGGGGGCCAAAATTGCAACTTTTGAAAAGATAGGGGGCCAAAAGTACATTTAAGCCTTTTTTTTTTAAAGGAATAACTCTATTGCATTTCATTAAATAAAATGTGTTCAATAAAAAAATTGTTCGCTCCCAACTGTAAAGACGAATAAACTATATATAAAGAAAAGAATTTTTCTTTTTACACAACAAAAATTGCTCGCTCCCAACTGCAAAGACGAAAATACCCCTACGCATGTTAACTCACGCTACTGTTAATTTTGCGTGAGTTAACAAACACTGCGTGAGACCATCAGAAATGACCTGTAATGCAGTAACATTTATAACTGAACCGAATTACGCCAGTTGAACAACATAATCACATAATCGCACGAAAACGATCCAAATTACACAAATTCGTCGTTAACGACGTGTAATCACTTAATCACACTAAATGACACGTAAACGATCCAAATTACACCAATTTGTCCTTAAATTTCCAAAATCACATAATCTCACATAAACGGTCAAAATTACTCAAATTCATCGTTAAATTACATAAACACAAATTCATTAAAATTCAACAATACGGATACAAATTCTAAAAAATCACACTATTACACATTAATAAATATTACACTTCAACGGATCGGACATAAAGATGTAAAGTGTTATTTTCAACCATCACGCTAAACATGAAAGCAACGTCGCTATCATCTTCGAGAAGTTCTGGAAAATACATGGTCTTCCTAAAGTCCTTGATAGACGTTTGGCAAGTGTACCAAATACTATCGAAGTAATAAAATAAGTCCGTATCCACAAGGACTGTGTTAATCTCAACTCAACAATAAAGTCAATCTTTAGGCTGTATAAATTATTTTGTTTGCCCTAGGCAGTAGATTGGATTTGATTGCATAAAAGTAAATAACATAAAATAAAGATAGTTTGGAAAAGACAAGGAGAGATGAGATCAGGTCCGTTGAATCCTCTAGTGTTTTCCTAATTGGTAGACTGTACCTATTTCTTACGAATGATTCTCTAGTTCCACGATAGTTAACAAAATAGTCCTAATCAATCCCTTGAGTTAGGACCCTTTTCGCAAACTACAGCCCCTAATTCCTTAGGTGGTCTAATAATCTTGAAGGTTTACAGTACGTTAACCTAACATCACTAATAAACGATTATCCATTCCTAGACTAACCGTGTTTATTAGAACAATTCAATTTGGTCTAAGTCGAAAGCTAGGGTTAGTAGTCATTCGTTCTCACTAAATCATGTTATATTTGATCAGGATATAAAAAGCATTAAGAACAATTGAATTGAATAAAAA
>Ga0228710_1012186_pt1 | contig 10757 bp, 4 predicted proteins | sample MedpolnodulmetaG_FD_177995 | JGI IMG/M metagenome (GOLD analysis project Ga0228710, IMG submission 177995) | Root nodule microbial communities from Medicago polymorpha collected in Santa Monica, California, United States - pink nodules | ecosystem: Host-associated > Plants > Roots > Nodule... | reverse complement strand
ATTGATAGCGAAATCATCAACAACCAAAACCTTGTGGAATGAGAAAGTTGATACCTTTAAGAAATGGGGTTGGTCGGATGAAGATGTTCTTCAAGCATTTAGAAAGCAGCCTCACTGTATGATAACATCCATCGATAAAATTAATTTAGTGATGAGCTTTTGGGTCAATCAGTTGGGTTGGGATGCTATGGCCATTGCCAAAACACCAGATATTTTGTCATTAAGTTTGGAAAAAAGGATCATTCCAAGGGCCACTGTTGTGCAATTTCTTCTCAATAATGGTTTGCGAAATAAGAATTCAAGCTTAATTTATCCATTCTTAAGGCCTGAGAAGTTGTTTCTTGATATGTTTATAAAACGTTTTAAGAATGAGTCTTCTTATCTTATGAAGTTGTATGAGGAAAAACTCAAGCTTGCACACACTAGGGACAAGACATGCGTGTCTTGACTCATGATTAGGTTTTTAGGTCTTTTAGACTTAATATGTTATTCTTGTTTCATATTCTATTTGAAATTTGTTTGGTACAGACAGACTGTGATTGGATCTAATATAGCTCTGTTTCGTTTGACAAATGTTGGTTTCATATTGATCATAATTTCTTCAAAATCTTATTCTTTATCAGTCTTAATAACATCAAATAATTTTCCAGTACTACATGTAAAAAAATTGATTTTCTAGTAATTTGGGCATGTAATACTTTTTGGAGTGTCATTTCTCCTTTCATGTTTGTTTAGTCTAACAATATATTGCATAAGTTCGGCTATATCTGAATATGTTGTTGGGTTTAAAAATGGTTACTAGTTGTAGTTTGATCATGGACAAATGCAGCAATAATGGTAGTTGTGCAATTATGAAGACCTCTAATACATTAATATTGTAGTTGCACTTCTGGTTTCTGACAATTATATAAAATACTCGGCAGTTAGCATTATGCCACAATCAGGGAAGGTCTTGCATACCACTTAATTTTTTTATATTATCATCGTGCTTGTTAATTTTACCTGTTGGCCAATTGATATGAATTTAGTTGAGTCATGATTAAATATCAGAGTTTGTTTTCTTTATAAACTGTCATTGGCATTTTGTCCATGTTCAGTATTTTAGGTGAGTACATTGTGTTAAACAGTCGCTTGCACGGCTTCTTGTCAGTTATATTTTTCCTTGACTTCTTTTGGATATTATAACCTTGTATAGTAATTTCGTGATGCATGTAATGGGAATTCAATCTCTGGACTTCTCTTACTAATTTTTGACATTTATGTTCATACATTTGGTTCACTGTGAAAAGAATCTCACCTATAATGGAAGGAGTTTTTTACTTTATTGAAGCAATATGAAGGAAATATCGGTCCTTCTATGCAACAAAATTGTTTTTGAGATGTAGCAATTAAGATGTGTGGAGTGCTTTAACGAAAAAGGATACACAGCAATAAAGAAAATAAGAATTGATATGTTTTATTTGATTTAAGGAAAATAAGACTTAAATTACCGTGACTGAGTTAGTGAGTTATTTAATTTGTCGAATTTTTCTTTCTTATGTCTTACTACAACTATTATAGGTAAGTAATTCTTCTGAATAGTTTTTGTTTGATTCTCTACACATTGTTGTTTATAGGGAAGATTGTGTAGTTTCTATTGCTAATATAAAATTTGGCTGTCTTCTTGAGCCACTTAGGCTCATTGTTTATTTTCCTTTGATACGCTTATAAAGATGTAATATGCTCTTATAAAAATGCATATATATAGTTATAAGGGTGGAGGGTGGTGTGTGCGTGCGCGCGTTAGACGTTGAGTTGGAGTATGGATTTAAATCAGGAAGAAATATAATCTTTGATCGACTTGAAGAAACTCTTAGTAACAATGGAGTTACAATAATTAGAGGAGGACAAATGGGAATGGAGGGAAATAACGTCAAAAATTTATCAAGTTAAAGAAGCTTATAAAGTACTAATGTCCGAAATAGTAAGCTTATCTATTTTAATTTGTTTGAGGGCATAACATAAATCAATTCTTTCAAAATTCTATCTATGTGAAGTTCGATCTATAAAAGAATTACTATAAAAGACAACTTATTCAGGAGAGGAGTGATTGGAAAGGTCAGTTGCAGTGTGGTGGCAGAGAGTAGGCGATACATTTTCTTTGATAGTTCGGTTTTCATAGGTATTAATGCGGGAGAGTAGTGTTAAACATTTTTTAAGAAGCATGCCTTGCCCAGATTTTTTGTTTTTGTTTTTATTGTTGTTGTGAGGGAGTGTGGATCATTGTTATTGTTCATTAAAGCGGAAATTTGAAGGTGTTTTCTACAATGGGGATGAGGTTGGGGTGAAGGTTAACGATGAATGATTTAATTTTTAATTTCTAATTAAACATTAACAAAAAATCAAAGAAAAAAATCAACTATTTTATTTTATTTGTTTTAATTATGCAATTTTGTCTTTTAACGTGCCACGTGACTTTGAATTATTGGTCTACGTGGTACACCGTTAAATTTTTTTCTTTTTTTTTACATTAACCTAACAGAAGGATCAATAACAAAAGTTTTACAAACTGCAGGGACCAATACCAAACAAAAAAAACTGCAGGGACTAGTACCAAAATGAGGAAAAACTGCATGGACTAAAGAAAATTTTAAAACTTTTTTTTTTAGTTTTTGTTTGCAATTTTCATAAACTATACTTTCACTTCACACTATAGAGCAGCAGGTGAAGTTGACGAGTGCAGTTGGCTACACTCGAATAATCTGACGTGACGATTGAAATCATCAAACTCGCCATCCACCACCGAGAAAGAGTGAGGTAACATCCTTTTCATATTCTCCATTTTCTGTTTCATCGTTCATAAATGTTGAATATTCATCGCCTTAGATCCATTTTCAATCTCAAACCCTTAACTTTCTCAAAAACGCCATTACCCTTTTCTCTGCATTTCTGCACCAACACTTCAGATTCAACCTCTTTTGCAGTCTCATACCTCATCAACAATTTTGGGTTTGACCCACAATTTGCTTCTAAGCTTTGCTCCACTTACAAGCTCCGTTTCAAGACTCACCAAAACCCTGATTCAGTTCTCAATTTCTTTCGAAACCATGGTTTCTCTAACTCCCAACTACGTCATATCATTCCCAAGGCACCATGGCTACTTTCCTGCGACCCTTCCAAAAGGGTGTTACCAAAGTTTCAATTTTTTCTCTCCAAAGGTGCCTCTACCTCCGACATTGTTAACTTTATGAGTAAGAACCCTAGGATATTGTCTGCAAGCTTGAAGAATCGTATCGTCCCAATCTATGAATTGGTTTATAGATTCTTGCAATCGCATAAGGACGCTATTGCTTGTGTAATTAGCAATCCAGTTTTATTTAGTGACCATCTTGTGGCACATAACATCACATTGTTGCTTGAGAATGGACTTTCCGACTCAAATATTTCTAGATTGCTTAGAGAACACCGTAGGACATTGCACACATGTGACATTTTGAAGGTGGTGGATGAATTAAGGGATTTGGGGTTTAATCCTTCTAAAACAACTTTTGGAGTAGCATTGGTAGCCAAATCATCAACAACCAAAGCCTTGTGGAAAGAGAAAGTTGATGCCTTTAAGAAGTGGGGTTGGTCGGATGAAGATGTTCTTGAAGCATTTAAAAAGCAGCCTCATTGTATGTTGGTATCCATTGATAAAATTAATTTAGTGATGAGCTTTTGGGTCAATCAGTTGGGTTGGGATGCTAAGGACATTGCCAAAACACCAGATATTTTGTCGTTAAGTTTGGAAAAAAGGATCATTCCCAGAGCCACTGTCGTGCAATTTCTTCTCAGTAATGGTTTGCGAAATAAGAATGCAAGCTTAATTTATCCATTCTTAATGCCTGAGAAGTTGTTTCTTGATACGTTTATAAAACGTTTTGAGAATGCGGCTTCTTATCTTTTAAAGTTGTATGAAGAAAAACTCCATCTTGCATACACCATGAACAAAAATTGCACGAAATGATCAGATTTTTCAGGTATTTAGCCTTAATAATGTTATTCTTGTTCCTTATTTGATTTGAATACATGTTTAGTACAGAATGTGATTGGAGCAAATTTAGTTAACTTGTTTCCTCTGCTTATATTTGGTAAATTTTGGTTTGTTGTCACTGTTATTTTTAAAAAAAAATTATGGACATGTATATACTTGTTTATGACCATGTAGAAAATGGGATTTATGACTGCTTTTCCACTAGCTACAACACTTTTAGTGTATTTGAAACTGCATTGTCTTAGCTTTCAAACACACGCCCAAAGTAAAGCTACAACTAACCTTCCATGAAAACTCTTCCCTAAATTATCTGATAGGCAGATAGAATTCACAAATTTCATTGGCTCCAATGCAAGAATTGTTGATGAAAGAGTCAATAAGCAGATTTCAGAATCAAGAATGGTCAATAAATTAGAATCACGGGCATTTGATTCTCCCATATAATTACTTTCTCAATGGACCTTTAATACATACTCATAGACAAGTATCATTTGTGCAAAAACAATCTAGTGAAGCAAGATGGTAATTTAGTCCTCAACATATTCATTACTTATGCATATTATTAGTCCTCCAAATATGGACTGATGTATTAAACAATGAATATGTTGAGGGCTAAAATTCCATTTTTTTTAAATATAGACTAAATGGGAGGTTCCAATTTTATAGGGAAGTAAAACATATTTAACCTTAATAAGCACATAATCTTATTCAATTTTTATATATGGATTAACAATGAAGTATATTCTCATAGTTCTATTACCCGAGTTCTTGCTTAGAAGAACATGTTGAATTCTGGCGGATTTTTTCATCTTTAGGCGAATAAATCCTTGAGGGCAATGAGTCTTCACATGTCTAAGGGCTATATATATATATATATATATATATATTCATGATTATTCTCTAATACTTTATTTTGGGTTCTAGGTTGGTGGTTGATGATTTGCTCGTGATACAAGAGATATTCGTGATTGATTGTGATAGTTCGTGATCTATATAGTTGGTGGACAATATTTTCCTACAATCTCAAGGATTTATCTTTCATATATAGAGAATTCAAAAAAATAACCTTAAAAATTATATATGCCAACTACATCCAGTATAATTGCACCTGAGTTTTTCTCTTCCTAGTTATCTTTTCTTGATGATTAAAAGCTTTTGATTTGGTTTACCTCTACTTTATACAAATTTATTTATGCTGCAGTGAGAAATTGAAATGATATGAATGCATGAACCAGTTTCAACTTACATAACTTCTCACAGTCTCACTCTGTCTTCGGTTTTTCTTGTCTTTAAATCTTTCTTATCCCTTAAATATGATTCAAAATGGATCTAGTTCTATTGTTGATAATAGATTCTCTATGAAAAATATGAATCAGGGTTCGAAGAAGGGGTATGAGTCCTCGACCCGCAACCGCTAGAGGAGGATTTATTCAGTCACATAGTTTGGGCTCCTAGAATATGAGCCTTTGGGGCCAAGGTTTTCCAACTCGAGAGTTTACCTCAGCTCGTTTTTACCTCGGTAAACTCGACTCGTACACATTGTCTAGGGCTTTCTATTTGATTGTATCGAAACTTGAAAGGTCCAATGAATTCGGATTAGGAAATTTTGAAAGGTCCAGTGATAGCATTTGATTTTTAGGAAATTTAGGGTCCTCTATACTTTGTGAAAAAATACGTTGTTTTCATTTCTAAGAATAAGGTTTGTATAGGCTAGACCCATGACAAAATTGATCCATTATGGACTCATAAGTTTGAACCATTGATTAAGCAAGATATACATATTTTATGACAGTTCATCCACACATAATTACTCTCTTGCTTAATTGTCTACTGCAATCTCTAATGCAATATTTTTCATCCATTGGAGTGGGTGGATCTCTTTGCTCTAATGAACATGAATATTAGAGCAAGCAAAGATGTTCATGTTGGTGATCATTGGTGGGGTCATGTTCCTCTTTTTATTTTTGAGAATTTTTGTAGAAATACAATGTTTTTGCCTTGTTATAGGTTCTCTTGACTATCTTCTTTGAGTTTTGGCCTTGTACCCCAAGTTGTACCCTCATCTTTTAATTTTGTTCAATAAATTTTGTGTGGTGTTGCATTTGTATATGACTAGATCGCTGGCCCGTGCTATCGCACGGGTCAATAACGAAGACATTACATTAGTAACGTTATATAAATGCATCAATCATATGATAGAAGAAAATTAGTTCAGAGGCGATTATGGAGTAAAAAATAAAAGAGAATGAAGCAAAACTTAGTTGACTTACACAATAAGTACAATGTGAAGTGGAGTAAAAAAACAACTACCTAATATTTTGAAAAACTTCTTGGTAAACTACATTAGAGGTGATGTTAATATCATCACCATCGACGGATAGCAACAATATTTTTAAACCCTTTCGAGAAGTAACTCGAGACATAGGAACATACAACTAGAGGTGTCAATATCATGGAGCTTTGAAGTTTAGGCCCCAGCCCATATAGTAAGGGGGCTTGAAAATTCACAGGATTAAAAAGCCCACATTCATGCAAGTCCACAAATAAAAAAATCAAAAGGCCCCAAAATTTCTATAAACATTTTTTTAAAAAACAAATAACTTTTTTTTTTACCGAAAAAAACTTTTTTTTAGTGGAAAAAAACTTTTTTTTTACCGGAAAACTTTTCTTTTACCGAAAAAACTTTTTTTTTTTACCTTTATAGTGGGCTTTTTTAGGCCCACAAATAAATAGATTTTAGAGTGGGCTTGACCCCAAATATTTTGTTCAATTAGGAGGCTTTAATTTAGTGGGTTTGGTTAGGGCTTTTTTAAGTAGGCTTTAAAATTTGGGGCTCTATTGACAGCTCTACATACAACTGAAACTGCGTTTGTGTTTCACTACAATTATTTAAATATAAAATACTTAACATTTAGCAACTTAGCATTATGCCGTATATAGTCTTATAGGGAGGTATTTTATTTTCCTCAATCACTTTTGGATATTCTAATTGCCCTGAATGCTGCCCAGCCCTTTCTTGGTGATGCCTGTCAATAATATCGGTTAAGTTCTGCTTATCCTACATCAACAGACACAATTTATCAACAGTGACACAAAATTGACATTAAAACTAGGAAATTTGCAATTGCAAAAGGATTAGATCAATCAAAATATTAATCCGCGTTTATAAATAAATTACTCCTCTGGGTTGGTTCCAAATATGCTGAATATAATAAAGGCACATGCATACTTGGCTTCCGAAAGGGTGTCATTTATATATTGATTAGCTTTGCTTAAGAAAACCTTCGTAGCTTAAGGGAAGCCAATCTATTAGACCAAATATAAGACCAGAGAAGTAGTTATTTTTAATTGGAATGAAATCATTGACAAATCAATTTCACCCTGTACATATAGCTTGTTTACCTAATAGAGTCTTGGGATACAAGAATCCAACGGCTGTACTCTTCACTTTCTACCCTGGTCTACAAACTACCAATAACATTGTTCCTAACATTATTAGGCTTTGTGTCTTTTTTCTGTGGTTACACTCCAAACAGTAAGAAATCAGATCCAGTGGCTACAAAACATGTCATGAGCTATACTTTGACCTAAAAAGCATACAAGGGGTATTACCCTCTGTCCAGACTCCAGATTTGTTTGTTGTTTACAGGGGTAGTACATTCAGCGAAGAGGAGTTATAATTCACCAACCCTATCTTCAAGGGTCAAATTCAACAAGAGAAGACAATGATGTTTTTTTGCTCTATTTATCTCTACATGTTAGAGTTGTATGCTAGAATTGCTTACAGTTACAATTAGAGTATCTATCAGAGTATGCATAGCAACTAGTCTAGTCTTGTCATTGGAACTCATAACTAACTCTTAGAGTTAATTATGCCAGCTGTTTAGTTGCCAGTCATGGTTAGCTTTGGATCTGCTATTGCAGGTCACCACCTTGCTACTATAAACGCTGGTGGCTTAACTGATTGTAATAGAATTCACAATTTATGAAATACAATCTCAGAGTGTTCTCTCAATTCTGTAGTTTCTAACACTACAAAACCACTTTTCAACCTATGCCTACAACCACTTCTGACCTTCTACTTGAAAAAACCACATGAGATATCAGGAGGAAGATGGATGTCATTGAGCCTGAACCTCCTTTCCATTGCAGGATGAAGCTGAACTTCATATGGATAGTGAAGAACAAGAACTTCATATGGCCTTAATACCCTGTTGTAAGGTTCTTATATATTAAGATACTCTCACCGTTCCATAGAGTCTTCCTTTTCAGCCATTATCATCCGTACTGCCCTCTTTAAGGTTTTACAACACTAACAAAACCTTAACCTCTTTCTGCAAGGTCAGATCGGCTAAATGAACCAAATGATGTCATAATGCTCTATTATGTATGAAGTTCAAAGATAGACCATATACTGTATTTATATCGCTCATAATGGTTGGGCCTATTTTTTTCCTTGGCCTCCCTCTATCTCTAAGTATTGAAATGCCCCCTAACCTTCTTAATTGGTGCTTCTACAGGTCGTCTCAATATCCTTGAGGCTTTGTCTCATGGATATTTAAATATAAGCCTAGAAGCTACAAGGGGAAAAAAATAGTTATGATAAGAGGTATACTACAAAGGAGAAATAGATTTTGAGTTGTTGTTGAGCTAAGGAGTTTGAGCTTTTAGCATTAGTGAAGTTGAAATTTTTATTTTTTTGGATTGAGTTTTCCTATTCTAGCCTGGGCATTCTTATTTTCCAATAGAAGTATGTCTTAGAATTTAAGCCAAACCCAACTCAATCTCAAACTCTAGTTCATAGGGTGAGGATTGCTTAAGCCTTATAATGACTACTTTGGTCATATCACAAGTCAATCTAGAAACCCAACAATATGTCATACATCTCAAAGAAGCAGGTACAGTAACATGCAAACCAGAAAACACTCCAATGGATCTAAATTTGAGACTAATAAATTGAGGAAGTTCTCCAATAGACAGTGGAATGTATCAATGTCTTATGGGAAGACTTATTTAAATATCCCACACACAGTTGGGGATAACATTCTGTGTTGGAAGTCCGACCTTCATTGAGGTCCGCCCCTAGCCGCCAAATTGCGGCATTCTGGCTGTCTTCATTGCAGCCTCCAACACCTTCATTGTGTTTGTAGTGTTTATAAAGTTGGGGCAGCTTCACCTTCCAAGCTGGTTTCGTAAGGTTGACTTAGGCCCAACCCAAATTCAATGATTTTGTAAGCATGATTATCTAATTCATGCACAACTTGAGACAAGTTTACTTGGAAGCAGGACAGCAAGTATTACAATACATCAATCCCTAGAAAAGGTCATACAACTGCTAGATATACCTCTAAGGTAAAGAAACTTCGTATATGGTTTAGAAAAAATTGATATATGGTCCTTGTTTGGATTTATATATGGTCCATATGGTCCCTGCATGACTATGTATGTGTCAGAATTGAAATGACCCCATTTATGTTGTGTTATTGCTTTGTATGTGAACTCTTTAAAGGTTCATAAATATTCTTCAATGAACAAAGTAATAGAGAAAAATTCAATTATTAATTTAAAAAAGTAGATACTCACTCGACAACTCACCCATATCAAACATGACTATACTTTGATGGCCTCTTGTACTTTCATACCAGAATGAACTTGGTAAAATGAATTCAGTACCTTATAAAATTGACTGATATGAGAACTTAAATGAATTTACTGATATAAAATACATGGACTAAATTGGTAGTAAGTGACTATTTTGAGGGACTAAGTTGATATTTACATTGCATCCTGTTCTTGAAGTAGAATCCGAGTTAGAGACCTTGTTAGCAGTGTGTCGTGACCAAGGTTTGTGGTGTTTAGATATAATGAATAATGAATGATTTAGGGTTAACTATTGATTAACCAATCCATTTAGAGGTTGTGGATCTAACCTCTTCCCCTGTCGCGTTTTCTCAAAGGTGGGTCGTGACGGTTAGTGTAGATATTTATGAATTCCTTTTTCTTTTGACGAAAGATATTGATAAATATGCAGTCTTATTTTGGGTTTTTGAGTTATGGTGGTGTTTGCCAAAGTTTTATGTAATTGAATTCACATGTATCCATCTTTTTTAAGTGAACTTTGGTGTATATTTTTATGGCATATTATTTTATTTTGAGAAGGAGTGCAGGGAAACTGCTGTCAAGAGTATCAATTTAGATTTATTTTTTCCTTTACATATCAATTTAGTTCTTTTTTACCAAAAAAAAATGTTTATTAATGAATATGGGTGCAAATTTAATGGCATCCTTGCCCGTTGTTAACTAATTTTTTTTTTTTAATTTATCCATATATACCGATGGATATTTGTATATACGGATGGATATATCAAAATTCAAGGATTATCCGCTTTACCAGCACGTAAATGAAGTGGATATGGTTATCATATTTATCTAATAGAATGGAGACAATATCATACTATCCGTAGTCGTATTTATCCATTTATATCCCTACTCTTATACATATGTGGGAGTTTTCAATATAATTATCATTAGGTATATTAAAAAAAAAAACTAAACCCCATTGTTAACAAAATGACCAATAGTATTGATTTTATTAGTAAAAAAATACTAAAACATATTTATTAACTAGACTCTAACCCGTGCGATGCACGGATTTATTAGAGTTTCATGTATAGGTATCAAATTGATTATATTATTAGAAATATTTAATGAAATACAATAGTGTTTTAAAAAACTAAATCGATTC
>Ga0228710_1012183_pt1 | contig 10757 bp, 16 predicted proteins | sample MedpolnodulmetaG_FD_177995 | JGI IMG/M metagenome (GOLD analysis project Ga0228710, IMG submission 177995) | Root nodule microbial communities from Medicago polymorpha collected in Santa Monica, California, United States - pink nodules | ecosystem: Host-associated > Plants > Roots > Nodule... | reverse complement strand
TCCATTCATAAACAAAAGGCTCAATTTGTGATAAAATCTGCAAAGTTTTCATGCTGTTAATCTTATACTACATATCTAGTACTGCACAGAACTTCCTGAAAAAGGGGAATTGGTGTTTGAAGAAGAAGAATTTTTTTTATTTTAATTTTAGGGTTCATGTAATTTGATTTACAAATTTGATGGTTTGAGGGGAAGAGTAGTTATCTGATTATGGGAAGAATTTCTACACGAATTGTAACATAGGGTGAAACCATTGCAGGATATGATTGAATGTGAGCAGTTCTACATGTTCCCTCTTTAAATTTAAATAAATCTGAACCACTTATTTAATCTATTGGTGTTTTTCTCGTGGTTCACCGGTGAGGAACCTAATTGGACCCTCACCCTAGAATCCACCATCTATACAATTAGTTCTTTCTTCAAAAGAAAAAAAAAAACTTACAAGTAGAATTATTTTAATTATAAATGATTTTATCTGAATTATGATGTGATAAATATGACAAATTGATAATGTGATGGGAAAAAAAGATATAAAGAAAAAGCATATGGTTTTTTTTTTTTAAGAATAAAAAATGGAATATATTAACACTAGCGGTGGATCCTCTAAAGCACAAGGTGTATTGAAGTGGTCACTCTAAAAAACAAACAGTCACTGTATAATTACAAAGGAGAGGTCAGTCGATACTCAAACATAGTAACGGGTCCGACCACCAGTTATGATTGCCATAAACAAAATTGACTTTGTGAGCTTTAAGCCACCAAAGAGATTGATATTTAACCTTTTCTAAAAGATCTGTCATGGTAGTTTGAATATTCTTAAATATTCTGTTGTTGCGTTCATTCCAAACTATCCACACACACAATAGCCACAAAAGCTGCATAAAAGAACGTCGTTTTCGTGACATTCCAATAGAGTTAGTAAACTGAAAGAAATGACCATGTAGAGTAAGCAGATCAACTCCTGAAATGCCTAACCAATTCCTAATATGCTGCCATATGGAACCAAAAGATGCACAATGAAGAAACAAGTGTGTTGCCGATTCGTCAAACCCACATCCCGCCACACATGAAACATCCGTGTGTTGAATAATGCCACGTCTGAAAAGATTAAGTTTCGTGGGCAGCCTATCGTGAAGCAATCGCCACGCGAGAATAGAAACCTTTAAGGGTACCTGTTTATGCCAAACATGCTCTCCCGTTACATCAATCATAGGGGCAACCTGATGAGTTAGAAGCTGATAGGCACCGCGCACAGTATAGCCTCCCATCGTATCAGGGAGCCACTTCCACCTGTCAGAAACATCAGTTTGCACAACAAAATTGTTGCCTAAAAACTCCTCCTCCCACGCCCACAACTGTCTCCTCCATCTCCACGCATCTCCCCTTACCTCCCAACCATGCGTGAACATTTCAGCCACCGTAATGTGCTTATTCAAAGCTAAGCCAAATAAATGGTCAAAACGCCTACACAACGGAGCATCACCTAACCATCTATCATGCCAAAATAAAGTATCTGAACCATCTCCTACCCCCCCGTCAACACCAATACCTTCCCTAATCTTCACTATCTCCCTCCACCAAATAGAAACACTCCGGCCCCCTACCTTCAACCTTCCAGCCTCCTCACCATGTCTCGCCACCAAAACCCTATACCATAACCCACCTCTGTCAACCAACATCCCCCAACACCACTTACCTAGCAAAGCTAAATTAAATTCTCTCAACTGTCTCACCCCCAAACCCCCATACTCCTTTCATGAACAAACATAGCTCCAAGCGATCCATGAAATTTTCCTGTTATCCTCACTCCCACCCCAATTTTTTTTTAAAAAATAGATTCAATGGAAGAGATTAAACCTGACGGAGCTTTGAAAAAGGAAAGAGCATAGACAGGTAGAGAGGTCATGACAAATTTGATCAAAACCAAACGGCCTCCAAAAGAGAGAAAACGACATTGCCACCCCATCAGTCTAGATTTAATTGAATTCAATACGGGGTCCCAAAATGCTAGCTTTCTAGGATCACTACCAATCGAGAGGCCAAGATATCAGAAAGGGACCTTACCAACCTTACAGTGCAGAATAGATGCCGCCTCATCCAACCACGAATCTGCTATATTAATTCCCACCAATAAACTTTTATGGAAATTCAATTTCAAACCTGACATCATTGCAAACAAAGACAAGATCGCCCGTAAAGCTTTTACGTTGGCCCAACTCTTAGCACCTAGTAACAGTGTATCGTCAGCAAACTTAAGGTGGGAAACGACAGTGTCTTTTTCGTGATCCACCGCATAATCAGTAAATAAATTGTTCTCAACCATCGACTTCATCATGACAATCAAGCCCTCAGCCACCAGTAAGAAAAGAAAAGGTGATAGAGGATCACCTTGACGCAGTCCCCTTTTTAAATAAAACTCTTCTGTAGGGCTGCCATTGACTAAAACTGAAGTCGTTGCTATCGACACACACTCTTTAATCCATTTTCTCCACAAAACCGGGAACGCCATTTTTCTCATAACTTCATCCAGATAACCCCAATCTACCGAGTCATACGCTTTCTCAAAATCAACTATAAAAAGCATCAACTCCTTCTTTGATTTACGTGCCTCATCCACCAACTCATTAGCAATGAGAATTCCATCAAGGATCTGTCTGGAAAAAGCGTATGGTTGAGTATGTGTAAAAAAATAAAGAGTGTTTGTTTATTTAACATTATTGTTGTAATTTAAATGAAGATATTTAAGGGCCCGTAGAATTGAAGGGAAGAAAGAGAAAAGATTGAGCAAAAGAAAATTCATTCCAATTCAAAACTTATATATGTGGTACAGATTTGGCGATTGTGAGAGTTTTGACTCAATTAAGAGGATAAACATGCAATTATGCAATTCTATAAAAGATAGCATATTCTTTGTGAATATGAATTATGTGGATGGGGACTTTCTATCTATCTCTATATCTGAAAATCCAATGACAGGATTTTATCCCACTAAGTAGCTGCTGTTTGTTTTAGGGGTGAAAATGGAATAAATACAGCTTAAGTCTAAAACTTCAATGTTTAGCTTCACAAAAATCACCGCAGAAAGACACGAAAAATTAAAGGCTATTACAAACTCAATCTCTTAATTTAACACTTCATCAAATTTAACGATAATTTTGTCCGTTTGCCCTATTTTGTAGAAATTACCTTCCATTTTTATTCATACATTTATTCTTATCATTCTTCTTCTTCAATAACCTTCCATTTTTATTCAAACATTTATTCTTTTTTTTAGGGATATTCAAACATTCAAACATTTATTCTTATCGTTCATATTCTTTAATATCCTTTTATTCTTACTTAAACATCTACTTCATTCATTTTTTTTCTTTTCAGGTTAACTGATATCATGCACAACCAGTTGCACTGGGTATAGTTTAAAGTTCTCATCCACGGTCACTACTAGAAAAAGCAAAATTAGTGAGGGAAAGTAGTGACGGAAAAAATGAAATTCCTCACAAATTCCTTGGTCGCAAAATTTAGTGACGGAATTAGAGAGGGATTTCACGTTTTCCCTCACTAAATATCCCTCACTAATTTTTGTTTTTTTAGTAGTGGACGAACAATAATAAGAGTACACAGTTACACGAATAAAATTTAAGTGCTTTATATGATTTGAATTCTTTCATAGGAACAATAAGAAAAGAATACAGGTAAATAATGAAAAAAAACAAGAGGTAGTAGATATATTCTGGTATGTTTTTTTTAGGCAAGATATATTCTGGTATGTTGTTAATGTTCTTTTATAAATAAAAATCATTTTAAAAAAATTAAGGAAAGAAAGAACAAATAAAATCTATTTATTTTTATTTAAAAATAAAGAGTGTTTATTTAACATTGTTGTAGCGTAAATGAAGATATTTAAGGCCCCGTAGAATTGAAGGAAAGAAAGAGACAGAAAAGATTGAGAAAAAGAGGATTCATTCCAATTCAAAACTTACATGTGGTACAGATTTGGTGATTGTGAGAGCTTTGATTCAAGTAGACATGTGCAACTCCTTATGAGAGCTTTGATCAAATTAAGAGATTTTTAACTTTTGGAACTTTGATCAGCATGCAATTATGCAATTCTAAAAAAGATTGCATATTATTTGTGAACATAAATTATAAATTATGTAGTGACTTTCTATCTATTTCTATTTATGACAATCCAATGGCATGGATTTTATCCCCGCTAAGTAGCTGTTTGTTTTACCTGTGAAAAAGGAATAAACATAAATTAAGTCTTTGTTCGACCCAATTTTTTTTAAGCATATACGTTATTTTGCACTTAAAGTGAAATATAACAACTTTAAAAATAAAGTTAAAGTTGTTTGGTATACTACTAATTCTGTTGTGGCTAAAAGCTAACTTTGAAAGTGAAAATATTTGGCAAATGAATAATTAAAAAATTTGGTCTTATAAAACATAATTATCAGTGAGTGAAATATTTTAAAATTAGAACATTTTTTTAGATGACCAATTTTAAAATTGAAAGTAGCTTCTATAAAAAAATAATAAATTAAGAGGTGTATGTTGAACAACCAAAGGGATTTATAGATCCTAATTTTCCTAATCATGTCTACAAATTGAAGAAAGTTCGGTATGGATTGAAACAAGCATCTAGGGCATGGTATGAGAGACTCACTTTGTTTCATATTAATCAAGGCTACATAAAAGGAGGATCAGATAAAACTTTGTTTGTGAAAGAAGAGAATGGAAGACTTATGGTAGCACAAATATATGTTGATGACATTGCCTTTGGTGGCATGTCAAACCAGATGGTCCAACATTTTGTTCAGCAGATGCAGTCAGAGTTTGAGACGACTCTTCTAGGAGAATTGACTTATTTTCTTGGCCTTCAAGTCAAGTAGATGGAAGACACTATTTTTATCTCAAGAGTAAATATGCCAAGAATGCAGTGAAGAAGTTTGGTATGGATAATGCAAGTCATAAAAGAACTCCAGCAGCTACTCACTTGAAGTTGTCCAAAGATGAAAAGGGTGTTGTTGTTAATCAAAGCATGTACATGAGCATGATTGGAAGCCTGTTGTATCTTACTGCAAGCAGACCAGACATAACTTTTGCTGTAGGGGTGTGTGCCAGATACCAAGCTGAACCAAAAATGAGTCATCTTACTCAAGTGAAGAGAATATTGAAGTATATCAATAGCACTAGTAACTATGAAATTTTGTACTCTCATAGTGAAAATTCAATGTTAATTGGGTAATGTGATGCTGACTAGGCAGGTAGTGCTAATGGAGGATGTTTCTTTCTGGGAATAATCTGATTTCATGGTTTAGCAAGAAACAAAATTGTGTGTCCATATCCACAGAAGAAGCTGAGTACATAGCAACTGGTAGCAGTTGTTCTCAACTAGTGTGGATGAAGCAGATGTTGAAATAGTATAATGTTGAACATGATGTTCTAACATTGTATTGTGACAATTTGAGTGCAATAAATATTTCAAAGAACCCTATTCAACATAGTAGGACTAAGCATATTGATATACGTCATCACTTTATTAGGGATCTTGTTAAGGAGAACATAGTGACTCTTGAACATGTTGCTACAGAGGAACAATTTGCGGATATTTTCACCAAAGCTTTAGATGCTAAGCAGATTGAGAAGTTGAGGGGCAAATTGGGAATTTGTCGGCATGAGGAGTTATAGCAGATGATTTTTGTAAGGCGTGAAAAATCCTTGCTTACATCTCTCAACTCATTGGTGCACGCTATTTCAGGGAAACTTTTTCAAATTTGGCAACAACTGCCAACTCCAGGCAATGACGTCTCTCAAACCCTCATTTACGTTTTCACTTCCTCAAAATTCAAAAACACCCTTCCCGTTCTCTCTTTCGCATCTGAACAGTACATCATCATCTTCTCTAGACCACCAAAATCATCACTTCATCATGTCTAGCAACTCAAACCCCCATGCATCCGAAGAAAATGTTGTAACTGAACCACAAGAAACTATATCCTCTGTTCCCAAGATGGTCAAACCCATAACAACGGTTCCTCCTACTAAACCTAAGAAGAAAGCCTCTTCAAAATCTGCGATTAAGAAGAAAAAGCCATCAAAATCGAAGAAAGGTGAATCGACGGTTCCACTCACCATGAACGATTTGTACGTCAAAGAGAATCCGTTTGAAAGTATCGGTGTCAAGGCGGATGTTGACACATGCATGAAAGAGTCAAAGGTTGCTGATGTTGAAGCAAACATAAAGATCGCTCCTACTGCTACAATCTCTAAGTCCAAGAAAGGTAATCTAAATGAAACCCTAACTTCAAATATTTAGGGCTAGAAGACTTGAATGATGTTATTGATAATGCTGGTGAAAGTATGGATGTTGATTGTCCTGGTACTGCTTTTGAGACCAATGTTATTGGTGATTCTGTCTAAGAGTCTCTTGAGAAGACTGATGTTCGAAAGGATGTTGGGCCGGATGTCGAATCATCCTTGGGCCAACATGCCAAGGAGGGTAATGTTTCTGCTGCCCATACAGATGTTGAATTTAGTTTTAAAACAGCTTCTTAAAAAGAGCATCACTATGGTGACACTGCTGTCAATTCTCCCACAGGAGAGGCTAAAGAAGTTGAGCTTGTACCTAATGTTAATGGTGTATCAAGTGGTAAAGGTCATTCTAATGAGAAGGAAGAAGATATGGTTAATGTTGATGACATGTCCAGACTTTTGGTGAAGGTGTTGCCAAGAGATTGAGAAGCAATAGAGGGAAAAGTGTTCCCTATGTGCCTGAAACCCCCAAAGGGAAAAATGATATCTCTGCGAAAGAAACCCCAAGACCAAGACAAAGAGTGTTGGTGTAGGTCCAAAGAAAGGATGGAGCAAGGTTAAAGTTACAGCTGGAAGATCATAGAAGAGGAAGGTTGTATCCTCAAGTGACTCTGAGTTTGATATTGAGGAGGATGTTCTAAACATCACTCCCTCTGTTTCTAAGAAATCTGCAGGAAATAAGATTCCTCAGAAAGTTGATAATGTCTCCATTGATAAGGTATCTTTTCACTATCCTGAAAATGCTGAAAGGTAGAATTTCATCTACCATAGGAGGTTGGCCCTGGAGAGAGAGTTGGGTTAGGAGGATTTTGAGTATTAAGCTGTGATGGAACTAATCAAGGAAGCAGGACTTCTGAAGACTGTCTGAAAACTTGGTGATTGCTATGAGAAACTGGTGAACGAGTTTCTAGTGAACATCCCTGAAGATTGTGACAACCTCCTGAGCAAAGAGTACCAGATAATTTTTGTTAGAGGGGAATGTGTCAACTTCTCCCCCAACATTATTAACAAATGTCATAGGAATTGATGAAGTTGGTGTTGCTGAGTTAGAGGGGACTGACAACCAAGTGTGCAAGGAGATTATTGCGAACTAGGTTAATGTGTGGCCTAAGAAGGGAAAGATTTCTTTTGAATGCCTGTGAAGTTATCCCTTAGTCTCTTGTATGCATATGTTGAAAGAGTATAATGTTGAACATGATGTTCTAACATTGTATTCTGACAATTTGAGTGCAATAAATATTTCAAAGAACCCTATTCAACATAGTAGGACTAAGCATATTGATATACGTCATCACTTTATCAGGGATCTTGTTGAGGAGAACATAGTGACTCTTGAACATGTTGTTACAGAGGAACAATTGGTGAATATTTTCACCAAAGCCTTAGATGCTAAGCAGTTTGAGAAGTTGAGGGGCAAGTTGGGAATTTGTCGGCATGAGGAGTTATAGGAGTTGATTTTTGTAAGCCGTGAAAAATCCTTGCTTACATCTCTCAACTCATTGGCGCACGCTATTTCAGGGAAACTTTTTCAAATTTGCCAACAACTGCCAACTCCAGGCAATGACCTCTCTTAAACCCTCATTGACGTTTTCACTTCCTCAAAATTCAAAAACACCCTTCCCATTCTGTCTTTTGTATCTGAACATCATCATCTTCTCTACACCACAAAATTATCACTTCATCATGTCTAGCAACTCAAACTCCCATGCATCCGAAGAAAATGTTGTAACTGAACCACAAGGAACTATATCCTCTGTTCCCAAGATGGTCAAACCCATAACAACGGTTCCTCCTACTAAACCTAAGAAGAAAGCCTCTTCAAAATCTGCGATTAAGAAGAAGAAGCCATCAAAATCGAAGAAAGGTGAATCGAAGGTTCCACTCACCATCAACGATTTGTACGTGAAGGAGAATCTATTTGAAAGTATCAGTGTCAAGGCTGATGTTGACACATCTATGAAAGAGTCAAAGGCTGGTGATGTTGAAGCAAACACAAAGACCGCTCCTACTGCTACAACCTCTGAGTCCAAGAAAGGTAATCTGGATGAAACCCTAACTACATATATTCCTAAATCTGCTAAAAAATTAGGGCTATAAGACTTGAATGATGTTATTGATAATGCTGGTGAAAGTATGGATGTTGATTGTCCTGGTACAACTGTTGAGACCAATGTTATTTGTGATTCCGTCCAAGAGTCTCTTGAGAAGACTGATGTTCAAAAGGATGTTATGCCGGATGTTGAATCATCCTTGGGCCAACATGCCAAGGAGGGTAATGTTTCTGCTGCCTATATAGATGTTGAATCTAGTTTTGAAACAGCTTCTAAAAAAAAGGATCACTATGGTGACACTGCTGTCAACTCTCCCTCATGAGAGGCTATAGAAGCCGAGCATGTACCTAATGTTAATGGTGTATCAAGTGGTAAATGTCAATCTAATGACATATACTTAAGGTTAATGTTGATGACATATACTCTGATGATATACCTCTGGTCCAGACTTTTGGTGAAGGTGTTGGCAATAGATTAAGAAGCAATAGAGGGAAAAGTGTTCCCTCTGTGTCTAAAACCCCCAAAGGGAAAAGTGATACCTCTGCAAAAGAAACCACCAAGACCAAGACAAAGAGTGTTGGTGTAGGTCCAAAGAAAGGATGGAGCAAGGTTAAAGTTACAGCTGGAAGATCAAAGAAGAGGAAGGTTGTGTCCTCAAGTGATTCTAAGTTTGATGTTGAGGAGGATGTTCTAAACATCACTCCCTCTGTTTCCAAGAAATCTGTAGGAAATAAGATTCCGTAGAATGTTGATAATGTCTCCATTGATAAGGTGTCTTTTCACTATCCTGAAAATGCTCAAAGGTGGAATTTCATCTACCATAGGAGGCTGGCCCTAGAGAGAGAGTTGGGTAAGGAGGATTTTGAGTGTGAAGCTGTGATGGAACTAATCAAGGAAGCAGAACTTTTGATGACTGTCTGGAATCTTGGTGATTGCTATGAGAAGCTGGTGAAGGAGTTTATAGTGAACATCTCTGAAGATTGTGACAACCTCCTAAGCAAAGAGTACCAGAAAGTGTTTGTTAGAGGAGAATGTGTCAACTTCTCCCCCAACATTATGAACAAGTTCATAGGAATTGATGAAGTTGGTGTTGCTAAGTTAGAGGTGACTGACAACCAAGTGTGCAAGGAGATTACTGCGAACTAGGTGAATGTGTGGCCTAAGAAGGGAAAGATTTCTTCTAGAAAGCTCTATGTGAAGCATGTGATACTCAACAGGATTGGTGCAGCAAACTAGGTCCCAAACATTGCTATAGGTTTGGGAAAATTTATTTTTGTTGTTGGCACTAAAACTAAGATGGACTTTCGCACTTGTGTTTTTGAACAAACTGTTAAGCATGCCAAAACTAATGCTGTAAAATTTCTTATTGTTTTCCCTACCCTATTGTGTAGTATTATTTTCGAACATCTCCCAAGTATTAAGACTACTGCTGATATTCCTAAAGAGAGGGAATCTCCTCTTTCTTTCCACTACAAGCTGTTTGTTAAGCATCATTTTCCAAACATTGTTGGAACATTTGGAACTGCACCTGTTGTAGGTCTTATGCCTAGAAAAGAGGTAGTGGCTGCCCTGAAGCATACATGCATAATGCTTGATGAAAGGAAGACACAGTTTGAGCTGATGATCCAAGCTTTGGAGAAAGAAGATGGTACTGCTGAGGGTAAGCATGAAGGAAGTGAGGAAGCACAAGATGATGTTAATGAGGATGAGGATGAAGCTTCTGAAAGCAGTTCCGATGTTGTTTGATGTTTTGGATTGTTTTGTTTTCTTATTTGTATTTTCTGGATTTGACTCTTCTTTTCATTTGTGGTCTATGCCTAGGATATTTGTGCACTTATTGTGCTTTGGTCTGTAATTCCCTATGATATTCTGATCAGTCAATAAGTTAGTGCTTTTAATATATTATTTAAGTCTATTTTATTTAAATTTGATTTAGTTTTATTTAAATATTATTTCCTTTTAGAATTCTTTTACTTAAATTGCAAGTTATTATATTTTAGGAAAAAATATCTAAAGATTTAGTCTTGGAGCAAAAGAAAGAGGATTAGGAGCTGATTCGGGATGAAAATACGAAATATGGGACAAAAATATGTCACTCCCCAAAGTCAGAAACATGGCACGGCCCGTGCCACCAGCAGCACGGCCGTGCCAACCTCCAGAGTACTCTTTTGCTGCTTCTGCTTCCCGGACAAGCTACCTATTAGTTTACTTCTGACCTAAAAGCCTATGGTTTCTTGTTGAACATTCCATTGTTATATTTCTTAGGGCTTAAGTCATTGTAAACCGTAAATAGAGTAGCTAGCTATCACAACAATTCATCTTTTGTTCTTGGAATACAATAGTGACAATTGTCTTTCTTAATAAAAGTTCTTCTTTTACTTTCTTGTTATT
>Ga0228710_1012182_pt1 | contig 10758 bp, 5 predicted proteins | sample MedpolnodulmetaG_FD_177995 | JGI IMG/M metagenome (GOLD analysis project Ga0228710, IMG submission 177995) | Root nodule microbial communities from Medicago polymorpha collected in Santa Monica, California, United States - pink nodules | ecosystem: Host-associated > Plants > Roots > Nodule... | reverse complement strand
CATCATTTCAACATAAACATAAACATTCACATTTCAATAAACATAAACATAACTAAACCTAAAACCATTCAATATAATCATCATTTCAATATAATTTGTGTGCATCATTTCCATCATAACCTAAACACCATTCAATATAATTCTCATAACCTAAACTAAATAAATAACCAATAAAATTGTCATTGAGGCATTTTATCAAACACTTTGTGTGCAAAGTATCAAACATACTCAAAATGTGTTCATTTGCCACCATTCAAAACCACATTATCATTAAACATCATTTAAACAACATAGACAACAACTACATTCATTTATCAATTCATAAACTACACATGCAATCATCAAATTGTCAATTTTAAAATCAACCCTAACCACATGCAAACTACTCTAATTTTTTTAAAAAATTAAACCTAAACAAACTAACATTATCATTAAAATGATTGATACAACTTACTTGTGATAATGTGTTGTTGATTTGCTTGCAATTCGCGAAAATGGCTTTGGTGAGAATTGGAGAGAGTTTGAGAGAAGTTGGGATAAGTTTAGAAACAAATTATGTTTGAGTTTCTGCCTCTGTTTATGTTGAACACGCTTCTGCAGTTAACTGCCGAGGTTTTCCTCGGCAGTTAACTGCAACCGGTTTTATATTTTCTCGGCAGTTAACTACCGAGAGGCATTTTCATCTTTTACATGTGTTTTTCAGCCAAACCAAATGTGTCAACATCAAATTTCTTGAATTTCGTCCCCCCAGGCCATAAGACAAACTTTTACCACTGAGTTGACACATCATAATCATAGTCACCTACACTTTTTTCTCAATAAATAAATAAATTTTATAATAAAATTAAATCTATAGATGTTGATTTTGATTATATAGTTTTCCATATAATTTTTTCAATGCTCAAACTGACTATATATTGATTCTAATTTCTTGCAAGTGTTCGTGTCTCTCATACACTTGGAATGTCGCATCCAAGAGCATCCAAATACTCTTTCTTGGTAGCAATGTCTCAGTCTCTTCTCATTGGAATCATTTTCATGACTGTTATTTTCTTGAGCAAACAAGAATTTGCCATCATCTTTACCAAGAGTGTGGATATGATATATGCTGCTGGTGAATTAGCATACTTTCTTGGTATAACCATGGTTCTCAACAGTGTTTCACAAACTATAGCAGGTAACTCCTTGCTTGGTCTCAGTCTCAAGAGTGCTTAGCTTGTTAAATTACACTATTATTTAGATTTTAATTTTGAGGAGGTTTTTATAGGTGTGGTAATTGGATGTGGATGGCAAGTTATGGTCGGTTACATAAACTTGGCATGTTATTACATTATTGGACTCCCTATTGCAATTTTCCTTGGTTTCAACCAGCATTTAGGGGTCAAGGTATAACACTAAATTCTTGCTCTAGAAAATGTATCCTCCCTAAATCATCAATGAAGTTTGTTATATTATATATTTACCTATATTAAGTGTTTATGTTAACATAATTCATCTTTATAAAATGGACTTCTAAGATTACTCTTTATAAATTATTTTTAGGTTTTACCTCTATTCAATATGGAACTTGAATTTTTCCAATACTTACACTCTATACAAAAATATATATATTAGGCCTCTTCTCAAAAAAAAATAATAATAATTAGGTCTTATCTTTTTTTTTGAATCGGCAAAATATTATTAACCTTCAAGCCTGTGCAAGGTGCACTAAAAAGCTCGGGTGGAAAAAAAAACAAATTACAAAGGGGAAATTGGTTGCCACAAAACACCGGTTCGAACAAAAACCCCTTAAAGAAACCACCCCATACCAATAAACATAACCGCTGCTCCCAATGAGGGAAACCAGCTGCAACAGCTGCACCGGCATGGCAGCCACAATGGCTTTGAAATCTCATAATTAGGTCTTATCTCTTTTCAATATTTGGTTTTGGTTTTTTTTTTCCATTATCCTACGTATGAATATTTACATGAAATGACATGGATCTCTTTCAACATTATATGGGGTCTTTGAGTTAGAACCAGTTAAACTTTTGAAGAAAAAAAAATTGTTATACAGTATACTTTTACTTCACTAAAAGTGGTTTCTGATTTTTCTTGTCACCACTTATCTATTAAAAATTGTTGCTTATATTTTGAATATTTACTTTTTTTGGTGCAAAGAATATTTACATTTAAATTTGTCATTTTACCATTACTTTGCTTGGTAAACGACCATAGCATTGATGTTCATCTTATCTTATATTATGATTTCCTTACAAATTTACATCTTTGTGGCATAGGGTCTTTGGGGAGGCACAATATGCGCAAGTATTCTTCAGATTATAGTCCTCGTAGTCATTATTTGTAAGACCAACTGGACCAAAGAGGTAATTATGTTTGATTATTTTAATTAAAAAATTACAATTTTTAGCATCCAAATAAGTCTTTGTTTGTCTCGTTAGTTTAGCTCCGTTGTTAGAAATATAATATAATATACGCATGGACCGAACTCTCAAAGCCCCATTTGTTCACTATAAAAGGTGAATTTCTAGTCGCTAGACTACTTAAAAAGAAAGTTTTATGGTATATGCCTTGTTAATTTTCTAGCAATGAGTGATTTGTATCCTATCCCAAGATCATCTTTTAGATCTTGTATTATTTTATTTTTCATAAACCATCAATTTAGTCTTTTAAGTTATCATTCTCTCTAATTAAGTATCCCTATTTTTTTTTTTTTAAAAAAACCGTTATAATTGTCCTCGTGATTATAGCTCAGTTGATATGAACATTGTGATATGCAGGAGTTGGAGTTCAAACACCGTATTTTCCAATTATTCACTTTGAGCGCTGAATTTCTAACCACTATGTTACTTAACCAAAAAAACTAAAAAAATTCATTATAATTTAATAGGGACTAAACTTGAAAGCTCGTGATTTTATAGGGACTAAAAATATATTTTAGTTTAGTAAATGTAAATATTTTAGTCTTAACCGGTGATGGAAACGATGCTTAGTGAATTGTGTGATATGAAAAGTTGCTACTGATCAATTTAGATTCTACTCTGATTCCATTATATTTTTCCTTTTTATTCTTAATTTTTTTTAAAAAAAATATAGAATTGTGTTCCTACAACTTGTTTTAATTTTAAATCTCTAATATTTGTTAACGTTGATTTTAGTCTCAATAATATCTATATCATAAGAGAAATAGTTTCAAATATAAACTATTTCAGTGTGATATGATAAACCAAATCACTCAAGTTTTGCAGTGCTAAATGTTAGTATTTCATAGTGTAATTTATGGAATATGATTGCAGGTAGAGCAAACAGCAAATCGCATGCAAATCTGGATCTCTAACAAGTAACAACCTTCAAAAGGACATATATGATATCAATTTATAAGTGTATCCCTTAATTTGGCTAGTTGGCTCTTCCCTTTTTATTGATAATAGGCTAGGACTACTTATTTGGTGCAATAAGTGTCGTGCAATGCAGAAGTTTGTTTTAATTATTTGATCAATAAGTTTTATTATTGAATCAAATGAGAAATGATGGGGCATAATCCTCTTAATCTAATGGTGTAAATAAAACTTATGGATAGGTAATAGTCTAGTTAGCTCTTTATGACTACAGCTCTCTTATGTGTGCAGGCATTTGATTTTGGAAGTTTAATTTGATGAGATATGGCCTAATATATGCTTATAAGTGAGACATTTAATTTTGGAAGTTGAATTTGTAGGATTGAGTTGTGTTCAACTCAAATTTTCAAGATAATGTAAGAGTTACGCGCCAATAGAGATGACAATGGATAAGGTCCGGGTAAGATATTATAGAGCAAGTCTCAAACCTACGGTTTGAAAAATTACTCGTACCGGCGTATGTAGCAACTTTATACCTACTCGCACCGACATATGTAGCAACTTTATACCGGAGTGGATATCCAAGTATTCATACAAGTACTCATTGCCCCCACTTCAACTATAAAGAACTATCATTGTGATTCAGTTTGTCATAACATGTCCAATACTTGTTTCATATCTTTTAATTGAAATGCAAAATTATTATGTTACTAATAAGTTAACCAAGCATAAGGAATGATAGAGTTTAATGCAAAATTACAATGCGAAGGAAGCTTGTAATTGGATTGGATACACTTACTTGTACATACATATGTCAAGGAATCATCTGTATGGTATAGCACCGGATGTCCTTATGCGAGGCATAACATTGGAAGAGAGGAGGACTGGTTTGGTAGCATCTCAATGCTCTAATTTATCATACTCTTATTTCATTACGTTAATTAAACAAATGCTGGTGTTATTTGGTTTATTTGCATATGAAGCATCAAAATGGACCCCTAACATGACCCTAACACTTCGATTGAAAATGAATTAATTGAATTTAATCACTTTTGTTGATTCGGACACCCAGACACGCCTTTGATCAGAAGTGTCAGTGCTACGCCTCCTTTATAGTAGTCATTATTCTTGTCATCACTTTGATTAATGTAGAATTGCATGAGAATTAACCAAATTTTCATGGCTATGAAATTAACCAAATTTTCATGGCTATTAATATGTTGTTTTCATGGCAGTGTCATTGCTATGATTTATGCGGAATTGTAAGAAAAGAGAATCAAATGTTCATAGTTTCGAACTTTACTCAATTTACAAAGACATAGGCTCTTGCAACACCAAAAAAGACAGGCTCTTAAACTTATTTTAATGTTGATCTATTTAAATCTTGTAATAGCACTTTTTGAGATTGTCCTGAAACGTTGCTGGGCGCAATTATAGTAGCACTTCCATTGGCAAATTATAAACCACATAAATTATCATTAGGCAAACAAACTCTTACACATATCACAAAGAGTATATTAGGAGAGAATTCCTTAAAACAAAATTGAAATCCTAGGTTGCATTGTCATCAAAAATATCCTAGGTTGCTAAAGTTACAGAATTACATGCTTTCACAAAAGCAGGTTAGGCTATTCAGCATCCTTTTTCTTCTTAGGCATTCTGTATCCACCAACAACACAAGCATGGTCCCTCTCAAATGGTTCAAGAGTAACTTGTTCAAATGGCTTAAATTGATCTGCCTTCAACTTGTTCACCTCACTGCTGAACACTGCCTCAGCAGGGACTGTTGAATCAATGCAATTGGCCTACCATATATAAAATAAATTGATTAAACTTGATTCTGGATTACTTCACAACTTGGACAACCATTTACTAACCAAAGAAAACTCTACTGTTTCCAATACAAAACAAACATAAAAAACAAGGGATTAATTTACGGGAATGGATTCTCAATTTTTCTTAGTGGTTACATCTACATCATTGAACATGAGAGAAAAAGAGAGGTAAAATTGTAAAGAAAAGAGGATATTTAGCATGTGGCTGACATGTAACAATTGAGAAAAATTGGGAGAATTCCACTCGAGAGACTTTTTATCAGTAATTACAAAATATACAACTTAAATACAACTTTGCCTTATTGTAATAAAAGTCATAAATTTTGGTTTTTTTAGAACAAACCTTGATAGATATATCAAAATGGCCAAGTCTATAATGCACAAGTGAAACAATAATTGCATTATGCACTAGCTTGTTTTCACCATAGGATCAATAAGTCTCACCATTTGATCAAATGAGATGTGATTAGATTAGACGTACTGATCTAATGGTGAAAAAACAAACCTATGCATGGTACAAGACTGTTTCTTGCAAATTAGACAAAGCCTAAAAAATGCCCTCCAACTTTGCGATAATAAGAAGCATTCGAGCTAATAGTCAACAAATTAGTATGAACAAAACTGATATATACTACTTGGAGTTTTCAAAAGTAACAAAAGAAAATCGATTATAAATAGCAAACAAAACTTTTGATGTGCATCAGTATCTCGGGTCTACATCATCCAAGAAGTCTTGAAGGGGAATCCGAGTAACTCATCACATGCACAGCTATACATATGTCGTAACCAAACCAAAACACTTAATACTTTGAAATGAAAATTAAAAAATAAATTCATGCTTAAACTCATAAATTTTGAGAAACAAAAAGAGCTATTGAAAACACCGATATAATTTGAAAGGAATAAGCTAGAACACTTGGGCAAACTAAACAGGACCCAATATACAGCTAATGAAACAATGTGATGAAAGACATATCAAATTAAATTAGGCTTCTGAACAAACCTTGATGGATATAACAAAATGTCCTCCAGCTTTGAGATAATATGAAGCATTCAGCCCTAATATTCTAGCCTGCAATACTCATCAAATTAGAACAAACAAAACTGATACGTGTCTCATCCAACTCATATTTTGGTGACTGTATTATTCAAAAAAAAATTCTTCAAATGAGATTTTTTTTATAAAAAACAAACAAACATCAAATGTAAAAAATGAAAAGTACCAAACTTCAAAATGTCAAATAAAAAAGGCTGCACTGAAAAAGAAAAAGAAAAACATATTAAGATTGTATAGAAAAAGTGGCAAAAAAATTTATGTGCATCAGCATCTCGGGTCTACATCATTCAAGAAATCTTGAAGGGGAATCCGAGTAACTCATCATATGCACTGATATTGTAGTAACAAAAATATTTTACACTTTGAAATGAATGTTGGAAAGCAAAAAAAATGGACTTAAAATACAAATCAAGAGAAACTATGCAAAACATGAAAAATGAAACCTAACTGAATGCTTTTAAGTCGGTGAATATATGTCAAAACAGTTGATCCATGCAAAAACAAGAAGATAAGAAGACAGTTATTAAAGCTAAATTACAACAAATATTAGTTCAGGAATATATATATATATATATATATATATATATATAAGTTCTGAAACTACTTCGCTAGAAGCGGTAGATAAATATTAGCTAGTGCTTATGAGCTGATGCTGCCAGAAATAGCAACTTACTCTTTTTGTTTAGAATGAACATTTTACTACAAGATCTGAGAATTCTTGCATATAATTTTTTTGAAGATAAAAGATGACTTGATATTTTGATTCAAGACTGCCTTTTTTTTGGCTCTTAGTCTAAATGAAACATTGTTGCAAATTTAGTCTATTATTCAAACATTCAAAGATTTCTATGTTTATTAATGATGTTTGCAGGTTCAGGAAAAAAATATTCTGGTACCATCGTTTAAGATAAATCAGTGAAAAAATTAACCACACCTGATCAGGCTGAGCAACATCAGAAAATATGACATCTACCATGCCAACTAACATTCTATACTTGGCTGGATGTCTAGCATCCTCAATAATGGGAATGACATTAGTACGTTTCTTAGCCATGTTAACCAAGTCACGTCCACTTCGGTGGGAGAATTCTACTGCATACACAACTCCAGTCTACATAAACAGAATATGATATTCCAATCAGACTTGGACGACATAAGTTAAAAATATACAAATTTGAATAAACACTTACTGGACCAACAATATCAGACACATGAGAGACAGTTGTCCCTGAAGCAGCTCCTAGGTAAAGCACTTTAGCACCAGGTTTCTTTATAAAATAGAAAACATAGATGTCAATATAACGCTTCTGAAAGACAATGTCAAGTAAGAGATTATGCTAAGCAAAACAAAGTTGCTTACAATCCATATGTTGTCAACCCCACCGAGGACAGCAGCTGCCAACTTGGAGCGGAAAGGGTTCCAAATTCTATACTCAACTTTTGTACCATCCTCACTCTGCACAATGTAAAAATCACAAATTGTAATGACACAATAAACTAATGGAAAGTGCTACACAATAAATAGCCAAAGTTTGTACTCATCAAAAACAAACAAAAAAACAAACTTAACTTCCTAATAGAGCAAGCATTTCGAGTGTTGTTTAAGTATATATGTATGTTATAATCAATCAATCATTAATTACTTTCGTCATTTATACTGTACATTATATTAATCATTTATATTGTACACTTAATTATACAACACACATAAAAATTATTTAGCATGGTTTGAAAAGACATTGTTGTTGTAAAATCAAGTAAAAGAGTGAACATTATTGTATAGTAAAGTGTAAAATATACTTAAACAGCACTCAAAATGCTTACTTCAAAACATGCATAGGTAAATTTAACTCAATCGATTACAACTCAATGAATTCAAAACAAAGAGAAATAAATTACCTGCACAGAAACTCTCTTCTCATTATAAACAGCTTCACCAGGAACAAGATTCTTAGTAACAAGAGCATCTTCTTTACCCTTAGCAATGAAAATACCTTCATGTCTATGAGGCTCAACAACAACCTTGCTTCCTCCTTTCATTCCACCTCTTCCGCCACCACGACCACCACCCCTTCCTCCTCCACGGGCTCCTCTACCTCCTCCAAAACCTCTACCACCACCACGAGGCTTAAAATCTCCTCCTCTTCCTCCACCAAAACCTCTACCTCCACCACCTCCTCTTCCTCCTCTGTCACCTCCTCTTCCTCCGAACCCACCACGACCTGCACATATTCAAAAACTCCATTATCAACACAAATCCAGCTAGATCACAACATGCTTCTACAAATAAAATAACATTCTTCAAACACAACACAGTTCATAAAAGCCGGATTCGGTAAGTGCAGTCAACGGCTTTTATCGGACAGTTAAGATGTGACTGACTGACTGACTAACTACAGTGCCATCCCTCCCAACTGCAAATAAACCGGATCCCTAAAAATCATGCTTTGAGCCCTTTACTATAAACCCATTTGATTTAAACAAATGAAAATCAACAAAAACAACATCAATGAAAAACAACATTTTTCAAACATTGCGCAGTTCATAAAAATTTAAATTAAATCAAAAATCATTCCTTCAAGCCTATTACTATAAACCCATTTGATTACAACAAATGAAAACTAACAAAAACGTCATCAATGAATCCAAAATCCAAAATTTCTAATTAATTAACTAATATTTCAACAAATCCATATCAAATATGAAAAAACAAACAAAAGGGTACTCTTTAATTAAAAAATACTAAAACATTAAGAAAAATATAGATTGAAACAGAAAAATATCAGTAGTATTTTCTGAAACACAAAACCAGCTAGATCCTCAAACGCTACAAAGTGCATAAAAAAAAAAAACAAATAATTAACCAATAATTAACTTTCAACACATAAATGTAAAAAAATCAAATAATCAATGAGTTAAAAATCCGAACTTTCTATTCAATTAACTAATAATCAACCAAACCCATATCAAATATGATAAATTAAACAAGAGGATACTCTTTTATTCAAATTACTGAAAAATTAAGAAAATTATAAACAGAAACAGAAAAAAGAAGGTTAGTAGAGTTTTTGATACCTCGAGGAGGAGCCATGTTCAAGAGATTGCAAAGAGATTGGTGTTAACGGCGACAAAGGTTTACAACAGTGAACTGTGAGAAGAATAGGGTTTAAGCAGAAGAAAATGAATTTATAGCTGAAACTAGGGTTTGTGATTTTTCATTTTTTTTCTATGCCTCTCTGGAGTGAAAAAAGATATAGGGAAACGGGTTGACCCGGAAGTCCAGATGAAAAGCCCAATACATTTTTTTCCTGTGAATACGGATATGGAAATTGCTCTTCTCCCATAAAAAATTGCTCATTTGCAACCGACCTTCTCAAAATACTCTACATCCCTGTATTATATGATTCAATAACTTAACAAGGAATGTTAACAATACACCTTCAAACACATATTTTTTAACACACTATCTTTGATTGGTTAAAATTTACATGGGTTCCACCAAATCATGTGGGTCCCATATAAATTTGGTGGGTCTCATGTGAATATTAACCAATCAAATAGAGTGTGTTGAAAAGTGTGTGTTAGAAAGTGTGTTGCTAGCATTTCTCTAACTTAATTTGTCTCAATTTGTTTGTAGTGTTTCTAATTAGAGATTGAAGATAAAGTCGTTGATTTCAACACAACATTGATATTATTGTAAAGGGTTAATAGTGTTTTTCACCCCTGTAATATAGGTCATTTCCGGTTTTAGCCCTTATAAAATTTTTGGTTTGGTTTGGTTTCCGTCCTCGTAAAAAAAAAAAATTCCGGAAAACCATCCTCCCCCATTCAACTCAGCAAATTCACTTATGTGGCGTTGAGTTGGCATTTTTATTTCATTTTTTATTTTTTTTAATTGGCCACATGTAAAAAAAACATTTCCACATCATATTTTATTTTAAAAAATTCAAAAAATCATAAAAATATTCATATTATTTGCAAAAAATTTTAAAAATCAGAAAAATATTCATATTTTTTTCCAAAAAATTTAAAAGTCGAAAAAATAAGATTTTTTTTTCTAAAATAAAAAAAATCAGAAAAAAATAATAAGATTTTTTTCAAAATTTAAAAAAATTGTTTTTTTACGAAGATTTTTAAATATTCTGGAATTTAATAAGTTTTTTTCTATAAAAAAAATTATTACCAAATTTTTTGCTAAAATTTAAAAAATCAGAAAATAACTATAATTTTTTAAAAAAATCAGAAAATATAATCAGATTTTTTTCGAAATTAAAAATATTTTAAAAAATTCTGGAATTTAATTCTCAAAATACAAAAAAAAGCAAATTTTCAAAATTTTAAAATATAATCAGATTTTTTTCGAAAAATTTTACAACAAAAATAAATTTCTGGAAAAAATTTTATTTTTTAAAAATCTGGATACAAATTTAGAAAAAATTCAATTTTTTTTTCGAAAATTTTATTCCATAATTTTTATAAAATCTTTTTCGAAATTAAAATATTGGAAAGAAATTTTTTTTTTTTTACA
>Ga0228710_1012178_pt1 | contig 10760 bp, 7 predicted proteins | sample MedpolnodulmetaG_FD_177995 | JGI IMG/M metagenome (GOLD analysis project Ga0228710, IMG submission 177995) | Root nodule microbial communities from Medicago polymorpha collected in Santa Monica, California, United States - pink nodules | ecosystem: Host-associated > Plants > Roots > Nodule... | reverse complement strand
TATAAATAATATAAATATAGATATAAAAAAAAAAAAAATATATATATATATATATATATATATATATATATATATATATATATATATATATATATATATATATATATAGAAGAGATTTTATAATATACCAATTGAAGATGGGAAAATGGAGTAATAAATATTTCTTTATCTCCCCATATTCCATGATATTATCAAATAAACAATAAAATATCTTGTGTTCCTAAAATAAATAAATAAATAAACATATGTTTAGAAATCACATACCTAACACTGTTCTATTGTTGTGATCTAAAGGGAAAAAGGCGATGAAGGTAGCAGAGAACTGTGAACTTCCTTGGGACGTGCTTGATATCATTTCCAAAACACTAGATTTGGACGATCTCTTTCGGTTTTCCGGTGTGTGCAAGAATTGGAGGGCTTTTTATTGGAGAAATTTATTGGCATCGCAAGAACCATTACTTCTTCAAGTTTTGTATAATCATAAGGAGTCATATTCCTTTATTAGCTTCCCCAACCAAAAGATTTATTGCTTGAAGATGATGGAGTACTTCCTTCACTCTATCTATGTTACGTTTTGTACCGGTTATTTTATCATGGCAAGGTATAATAATTCATTTATACTAATCAATCCGTTTACAAGAATACAGAAGGTAATCAATGTCTCTATCTTTGAAGTTAAGTCTAATATTTTTGCTTATCATGCCTTACTTGCTTTTGGCAAATGCTCTGATGAATTTGTCTTGTTGGTTTTATGCAAAAGTTCTAGGAGTTTGCTTGTCTATCAATCTCAAAATTGTGGTTAGGTTACTTATATTCGATAGTGGGAAAACCAGGGAGGGTTGTTGACTTCATGGTTTTGCATAATATAATATATGTTGTCACTGACAAGGCCAACATAGGGGTACTTAGCTTGAACTCTGTAGATATTAAATTTCTAAAACTGAAAAGTGTTCCCAATGTCCGATACCTTAAATTGGTCAACTGTGATGAGCAACTTTTAGTGGTTGATTCATCGTTGAAGGAAACAAGGAATGTATACAAGATAGACTTCTCAACCATGAATGATGTCAAACAGGAAACTTTGGGCGACATTTCATTATTTCATGCTGCTAACAGAAACTATTATGCATTGAGCAACCCAAATAAGTGGGGATATGAAAGCAACTCTGTGTATGTCATCAGTCGTTTGTATACACAATGTAATGCGTATTAAGGGGATGATAAAAAATTACAAAAATGTATCACGCTTCCAGCTCCTCCTTATGGAACAGATTCTCACATGTTGGATTGGTGTTTTAGGCATCTAAAATATGAGGTAGATTATTCTCTAGTTGAGTAACTTGCATGTTGTACACCGTGTTACTTGTGGTCTTTGTGTTAATTAGGAAAAACTTGCATTGTTTTGTAGTTACATTAGGGATGTATTGAGATTGAAGAAAGAATTGAATTCAGATGTGTATCAGAAGTGTATGTGTTGGCCATTAGTAGTTTGTTTACTTTTGATGTTTTTTATTTTTAGGCTTAAGTGCATTTTTTACACCTTAAATCTTAAAAAGTTGCGATTTTGGCCCCCTAACAAAAAAAAAAGCAATTTTGACCCCTTTCGTCCCAAAATTGCTGAGAAGACGCCACATGTCCCAAAAAAGGGGCCATAATCGCAACTTTTTGTAAAGATAAGAGGTCAAAAGAGCATATTTCCCTAAACATGGGGGTCACTTTTGCCATTTTTTGTAAAAGGGGGCCAAAATCGCTACTTCTGCAAACTTAGGGGGTGAATAGTGCGTTTAAGCCTTATTTTTATTTTTACCGATAAAACAAATATCAGAAAATGCACTGTGGAAAACTTTGAAGCTATTAGTAGTAGAGGTGGCTCTGGTCCAACAGGTTATCGACCGTTCACATTAGAAATGGAAAGTGAACGCCATTCTTCTAATCATTCTAGGTAAGAAAGAAACTCTGCCTCTAGGATTTTGAGTTTGGATTAGGATCAGTGACGGCATGATTTGTTTGTACATTTAGATCATAGATTGTATATTTATTGAAGCTAGCATTTTATATATTGTCATATCAAATGTACAGATTTTTTTTTTTTTTTTTTGGATTTTACTTATTAGGAAGGAGAGTATGATCATGTTTTGCTGATTTGAGTGCAGGGGTATTATATCATTTTAAGATTCTTATGCAGCAAGTGATGTTTTCACTTGTTGCAATAGCGTATATGATTTTAGCTGAGTTATTTTGGCGCTTATCTTACTATATGTTGCAACTACCGAAAAATAAACAACATTGGTATTGTTGTTTGGTTTCAATGCTGACTGCAGTTTGGTATTGTCGAGTTAGTAGGCCATTATAGGATACAGGAAAGTTAATGTATGTAAGAGTGAAACAGGTATGAATCATAGCTTATGAAGCACTGATACAAACACGAACATCGGACACGACACCACGTAGGACACTAGACAGGCTTTTAGTTTGAAGTTTCAATGCTACATAGCCATAAAACAAGAGAAATTGACATATATGTCTATGTGAAGCAAAGTGTAGCATACTGACATGTTAGCTTGCGTTGGACACAAGTCCAGGCTGCCATCACTTACAATGATTGGATGGTCATGTTCTTGATAACGTGGCATTTAAACTGACTTGATTTATTTTATAATTTTAGTGTTAGTATTAGTATTATCGTGCAACGGCAACTGAACTTCCCCACTGCCATAACCAAGCTAGTTGGATTATTAATATATCAGACAGAGACACAGATTACTTAAGAGATGTAGTAATAGATAAGATTTGCATAACTCAAGACTTCTTTGGTAGATAACCAGACAAGCAGGGTGAGTAGGTGACTTAATTAAATGATATTGGACTAACAGGAGCTTTCATTGTAGTCTATGAAGTATTCTCGAACCAACAATCGAAGTCAACAAAACCTTTAGTGTTGTGGCTGAATTTTTTTCTTAAATTTCCAGAAATTGTAATACATCTTGTTTTAGTTGAAGTACTGGATATACTACCAGCTGTACCAGGCCTTGCCTTTGAATGGAGGGTCCTCACACTGAACTTTGTGTATCCAAAAACAGCTCTGGACTGTGTCACAGTCTTTCTTATTGAAGGTGTGTTTGATGTCCGGCATGTGTCAGTCTTGGACATTGATGCGACACCAACACATGTGATTACATTGAATTATATCATTTTCCAAATTATTTATTACTGGTGTCAGTGTCCATGTCATGTCTGTGTTTGTCTTAGAGCTTGATAGCTCATACTTTATCCATGTTGTATTGTGTGGATAGCGGAGAAGTTTGGCCAATAACGACCAATTATCAGTCACATCATCTATATATACAAAAAGGTTTCCACACATAAAAGCAAGGTGGTGTGCTCTGTAGGAGGTACCCATGCGGTCTCTCTCTGCCATGTAAATTAACAAATCAACTGTAAACCACCATAGAACTCGGCTTTGACAGACCCTTGATACAATCAGTTGAAACAAAGTTATTGATATCACATATGGTGGCTCATATTACAGTTACCCACTAGAGATAGGATTAATTAACTCAGTTTTATTCCTTAGTATGTTAGCTTATCTTGTTTCTTGTTGAGTTTGTGTTATTTTTTTTTCCTTCTGTTTTCCTTCTCTGTTTTGTATATAAGAGGTGTTCTATAATTAATTTGTAATCGGCAATCTAAACATTTAATGAATAACAGATGTATATTCAGAAATTCCTCTCTTGAGACGGTATTCAATAGCTCATTCCATTTTCTCCACACGCCATTAAATGACAAGGAACTATTTAGCTCTTTGCTTTCGACATGTATGCTGGTTTTGTCCAATCCTTTTTTGGCTATGCCAGCTTTGGAACAAATTTGAAAGAGGCGACCAAACAACACTGAGAAAGATAGTAACCCATAGCCATGTAACTTTTTCTATAAACATAATGAAATAACAGTGCAGTCATATTTGTTCAACTCGTACGAGTCTTATGGTCGTGAAATTTGTGGTCATTGTCAAAGAAGGGTAAGTAAATCAATCTGTAGATTCTGAAATTAGTTAATCAAAACTGAAAAGCTATACAAATTGAAAAGAAAAAATGTGTCATACACATCATACTCACCCTTTTCTTTTATATTATTCTAAATCAATTTGAAGAATGTTGTATAAGATTAGGAAGCATAAACAAAACAAATACACTCATCATCTAAACTTATTTGGAACAAACTCAATATACTTCTCCGTTGTGTGTTTTCCAGATACCTTTTGACGGATTTGAATGTGTTACTCTTACGATTTTCTGTCTATGTTGGTGTGGTTTCTTCGTCGCATTTTCTTCAGAATTGTTATTTAACTTGATCATCACATCAACTTTCACAATGTGATGATCTGATGTACCTTTGGAGGAAAGGACTGAATAGGAACCAGGAACAAACTTATACGGTGAATTCGATGATGATAATATGTAATCTACCCGAGTTCCATACTTGCATGTCCCTTGCACACCTGCATAATATTAAGATTTTAGGATATATAGTATGATACCAAAAAGTTGAAGTTCAAAATTAATAGATTATGAAGTTTTCGAAATTGTATTTGTACTTTGGCCTTTGGCAATCATGACAACTGATTCATATTCCCCTGCATAGTTCTTAGCATCTGTATAGTCTTTACTCTTTAGATGTTTCATCACTTCAACCTTTGGTGTTGGCTTTCCCATCTCTTCATAGTACTAAACACAAATGAAACAATACAAAGAAAATTGATTTTTTGTTGTTGTTATTTTTAAGACTAAAGAGAAAAATAAAAGGAGACAAATAGGAATTCAGAATCTGATGTGTGATGGATATACATACCTTTACAATATCTGTCCATCTTTCTTGGGAGTAATCCGATTCGTCAAGTGAATTAAGTCCCCCGGCTAAGATGTGAGGCTCGTTGTTTGATTGGATTATTGCATTTATCTGCTTCATTCGCCAATTCTCATCAAGGTGATCAAGGTGAGTGCAGTAAAAGTTTAGTTCACCTGCTTCAGGTACATCGATAGTTGCCTTCAGAACATTCCTAGGCCAAGAAATAACAAACTTTTCATGTCACATTCACTCTTGTTGTTTCCAAATGTTGAATTTCCATTAATATTTTGTTAGTTTTCTAATGGATGTTCATTAGCAAGAGATACCTTAAGTAAAGTAAGAAACTCCTTCTCAATTTAATTATTATAAACATAAATAAACAAGTTTTACCTTATCATTTTCAAATTATTCTGGTTTATATGTCCTTTTCAAATTTCAATGTTGTATCAACTATCTTTTGTCAATCATACTTTTATATTATATATTTTACACATACAATAATGAAGAGATAGAGTGAATGAAGGAATGAACCAACAAAAAAGTTGGAAATCTTCTATAGTATGCCTCTGAAGTTGATATGTTCATCATTGGAATATTTGGGTGAGTTTTTCTTGAAATAATTAAGTTGTTAATTATAGTATAAAATTAAGTAGTATCATCTCAACACAAGGGAACATTTGATGAGTAAGGACAAGACAAAATCCTTAAGGATGAGTAGGTGGGATCAATCCTGTCTCGTGGTGTACAGCTATTAGTATAGTTGGCAAGCCGTGTATATATCATTATCAATGGCATGTAGAAGAAAACAAGCAAAGAGCAGAAATATATACGTAGTAGTTTCTGGATTTTGATGTAATATACTACACTTTTGAGTAAAGTTATGCATAAAACAACATGGAAAGAACGTCATTCCTTAATCATTTGTTTGGACTAATTAAAATAAAATTCCAATGTGACAGTTCAAAAGATATTTTTATATGGAAAAAGTTTTGCAATAATTTGTGGCTTTATGACCAGAAAAGCAATTATATTCTTCTCTTTCTCATGCAATGGATCAAGCTCAAGCACGAAGAAGCTTCCACAAGAGCAAAAAGATTTTCTCTCACGACTAAATGGAATCTAAGAGGTGTAGGAAATTAAAAAGTAGACAGAAAGAAAGAAATAAAGTTCATAGTTTTTTTTTTTTAAAGTGAAATGTTAACTTGTGTCCTTAAAACACAAGTTAATGATTTAAATATAGAAATTATTTATTGAAATGTGTGTATTGTATTTAACCTTTAATTTTTTAATGAATTGAATGCACAAAACTTTAAAAAATATTTATTCTTTTGGATTTTTTAACATGTGCCTTAAAGGTACAAATTAACACTACTTTTTTTTAATGACGAATTTCCTATGATAATTCAAACTCTTATTTAAACAATGAGTCAGAAGTTGTCAAGATGGATAGAGTCGCTTAAAGTGATGCATATTCTAGTATATAAATTGTTGGCTTGAGACAATGATGATAAAAAAAAAACTATTCTGTAAAATATAAAAGTAGAATGAAATAAAACAAAAGATAATAAAGTAGAATGAAATAAAAAGGAAATTCATTATTTATAAAATAAACAAAATAATGAAGATGGTCATAAACAGCAGTAACTTGTTAGCTCTATGCGAAAATAATTATAGTACATAAAGAAGAGTAGGTAAATTATTGGCACATTTATATATAAGATTAAAAGAAATTATTTGCACATTCATATAAGATTAAATAAAAGTGATTCTACTTATCAAATAAATTAATAAAAGTGATGAGATAAAATAATCTTAAGAGATTTTTATATGAAGTAGAAGTTGACTCATGTTTGTCTATAATATTAGAAATTATTTTCTAATATTCTCTTTCATCTACCACAATGATTCAAATTCAGAAATTTCTCAAAAGCTACTACAAAAAGTTTATCCTGTTTTTTCTAAATTCCAATTAATTTCAAAAGCTTAAACACACACAATCAATATCACAAAAATGTTTTTTTCTCTCTAGAATAACTTGTAATAATTTGTAACAAACATGTTCATATGAAGTCCAATTCCACCTTATCCTATTTTTATTTTCTTTTTACCTTTCATACCATGATAGTTAATCTTTAAAAAAACCATAATAATTAAGATATCTCTGCCTCAGAAGCAATCACAATTAAAATCTTGGGATACCTTCATATTAGTTTCTAACATTTTTTTTAAAGGAAATTTCTAACATTTATCATCAACTACAAACTAGTTTCATATAAATGAAATTTTCTCTGATTTCAAATATAAACAATAATTCATTTATAAAAGTTACAATAAATAATATTACTATATGTTTCAAAATACATGTCACGGTCAATCAATTCAACCCCTGGTATCTAAGACGCTGACATTTATTTATATTTATATCTAAGGTCAAATAAGTTATGTGAATGATATAAATGTAAAAATTGCGAATGTAGTAGTAAAAAGGGATGAAATGAAACTAACCTGATATCGGTGTGATCAAAGATTTTGTTGACATTCCAACGTTTGATAGGCCATTTAGAGAAAACAGCATTACCATACTCCGGCGCCCAGCTTTCAGCAAACACATAATTCATCCCTAACGCCGCCGCTAAATCCGATAATGGCTTCATTCCATTTTCTTCTTCAGCTTTCACATCTTGCAATCCCAATATATCTGCATCAACCTCTCTCAACACTTCAACCAACGTTCTTCCACTCTTCACATGGTGGACCCCACTCGTTGACGCTCTTTCCTTCTCATGTTCCGAGAAACTTGACTGTCGGCTTCTTAACATCGATATCTCGTTATCTGGTAAATTGATTGAAACCCTCGTTTTCGATTTTGTTAACTGTACGAGGTTTATGTTTTTTTGTGATTGAGTTTGTTTCAGTATGCTTTTTGGTGGTCTGTCGTTTGTTGACTTCGACCGTGTGTTTATGTCGAATGTGTTGCTTCTTCCGACAACATTGTTTTCATCTTCAAATGTTGTTGTTGTTGTTGTTGGAAGTGCTGGTGCCATTGAGAAAAGTGCGGCGTTAAAAGTTGCTACCCGGATTTGTTTTTCGGGTTTTTTAGTACCCATTTGAGTGTTTGGATGAACGGTTGATGAAAAATTTGAACTTGTTTCGTTTTGAGATTTTGGGTTGTTGATTATTGTTACTTTGGATTTTGATCGGCGATGATTTGGACACCGGAGATGGGAGAGGAGACGACGGAGGTTTTTGTTGAGGAGTTTGAGCATGATGGAGAAATGAGGGTCTTGGTTTGTAGAGATCATAAGAAAAAATGGTGATAATTGATTAGATGGTGAAGATGAAGAAATTGCAGAGTTGTTTGCAACTCTGTTTTGTGTTTGTGTTTGGCATGGATTTTGTGTGTGGAAATGAAAGAGTTAATTGAATAGTGTGGCTTGTAAGGAAAATGTAAGTTGAAATGAGATGGATTATTGATTAGATTAGGGACTAGTTGAAAGATTGCTTTGTCTAATAAGGTAGAGTAGAAAAGGGGAAGGATCCTTCTTGGAAATGAGTTGGTGGAATTTGATATTTCTTTTTCTTGTTTGGCTTGTGAAATACTAGAATAGTTTAGTGAGATTTTGAAGAAGATGCCATTGTTCAATCAAAAGACAAAAAGAAGAGATAAATAAAAGAGATGAGAGATGCTTATGTGGCTAATGCCAAGCTCCTCAACTGCTCCCAAAAAACAAATAGTAGATGATTGCCTTCCTTTTTAGTTGTTTAATGGACAATTCTTTAAGGTTATGTAAAACTTGAAAAGATAATTAGAACTAAAAAAAGATTAAGTTAGACAAATAAAGGCAAGTTAGTGATTTGAGCTAAATTGGATGGAGAGATATTCTAGTTGGAAATGGAGACAAAGCAATCACATCACACAAGTGATTTGTGTTAAGTTTATAACATTGTAGGTAAAAAAAATATTCTTAATTGTTTTCCTTGTTTGACTAAAATACATAAGAAATTAACTAATAAGGTTAATTGCAATAAATGAGCCAACAACTTGAGGTCCACCAAGTGAAAGTAAGATACTTGTTTGGAACTCAACATCACAAGAAATCCGCCGTACCAATCTCCAATGAACCTAACCAGCTGCAATTACCGTTTTACTAGTTTTTGTACTACCAAATAATCTAAAGACTTATGAATGTTGTTGACTGTAGAGAAATGAGAGCTTCAATTATTTATTATTTATTTGATGAAAATACAATCCTATCTGAATTGGAGTTAGGACCACATATGATATATCATCAACTTGGTAAGGTGTGGAATGGATTATGAATGCAATGCTAATGCCTTGGTGAAGAGTAGGTACTAATTGTGGTGGCATGGTGGTGGGTATCTACCTCTTTTTTGTTTTGTAGTTAAAATAAAAATGTTTTATATTTATAGATTGTAAGTTTTCATAAAAAGGTGAAATAGATATTCTAGTCTATTTTCATGATAAATTATTTGACTTGTGTGTGCCTAATGGTAATGAATAAAAAAAAACCATATAGTAAAACAAGAGGTATGTGTTCAAAATGTACCCTACACACTCAAAAATGAACGATCGCACCAGCTAAGGAATGTATATTTGTCAATGATAGAATTTAATAAAACATATATTCATTACGAATTGTCACTTTCTATATGAAAAAAATCACGATAGAAAGTAAGAAGAATAGTGGAAGAGAAAGACACGAGGAATGGTCTCTTCACGTTGTGAGTCTAGGTCATGGCTTGTTGTATAATAATTGTGTGAAAATGAGTTTTTTGCTATGGAAATTAGAAAAGGGGGTAGACTTGAAGTCAAAAATTAGGTATGCACTAAATTCGGCTATCTAAAAATAAACTATTTTTTCACCGATTGACTAATGGTTGAATCACACGATATGAAGTAGTAGATAATTAAGGTTCAAACTCATACTTCAATATATCAAATATCTCTGTAATTATCGATTTGATTGTACTATGTATTTATTTATATTAATCTTGTTTTTAAGGGGGTGTTTATTTATAGAGTAACGATGTTTATACAATTATTTTGTGACAACTTATGTGATAACTCTCTCATACCGGCATTGTATTCTTACTTTCTCTCTCTATTGGTTCTTCGAATCAAGCACAAAATTCACAGGTTTGGAAGAAAAAAAAAACACTTGAGAGTTGGAAAAAAGAAGGAAAAAAAAAACTTTGTCAATATACTCACTGCTCAACACACTTAGAATGAAACTATTCGTCAATAAAATGATAAGTTACAAATTCAAACATTATTTGAAATATTGTCTAAAAAATAAGTTATAAGATCGTGATGAAACGATAGTTATCAAACATGTCATTTTAATCATCAAATATATTAATTATAAATTAGCTTATTGGTCTTGTCAAACTAACCATAAATAGTTACTCTAGAACTCAATATATCTATATGTATATATGGTCATACTAGACTTGAAGATTTAGTGTTTGAGATTGTAAAAGGGTACCAAGTTTAAAAAAACTAGACTCTAACCCGTGCGATGCACGGGTTTTTGAGAGTTTCATATATAAATACTCAAATTTGCTATATTATTACTTGTCAATGTCCTTAAATTTCTCTTTAAAAAAATATTCTTAAATGTCTCTTCTATTGGCTAACTTCCATAAATTATAAACAACGTTTTCCTTGTAAATTTTTGAATCAATTTTTGTGTAACATAGTGAAGATGAAGTCGAAGATGAAAGGCTAGTTCCTGCTTAGATTGTTGCAGTGAAGGAATATTTATCTGGAAAAAAAGACATCATAATCATAATTAAAGAATGAAACCCATCACTTTCGTAATTGATAATAGATAAATTAAAGTTAAAAAAAATAAAAATTAAATGATTGTAGGATTGAAAACACAACATAAAAG
>Ga0228710_1012176_pt1 | contig 10762 bp, 5 predicted proteins | sample MedpolnodulmetaG_FD_177995 | JGI IMG/M metagenome (GOLD analysis project Ga0228710, IMG submission 177995) | Root nodule microbial communities from Medicago polymorpha collected in Santa Monica, California, United States - pink nodules | ecosystem: Host-associated > Plants > Roots > Nodule... | reverse complement strand
ATTGAGTCGAGTCATATGTTCATGCATACATGACTGATGGTGACGGATGTTTATATCCAAAATGTAAGACAGGTGTGAAATCTTACATACGATGTTTTTGTTGCATCGAAGGTGACGACCTTGAGGTTATTTGGTACCGCATGCATCTAGAAGAGTCTAGAACATTGCATGCATTTGAATAATTGGTGAGTCGTATCATAATTGAATATGTGACTTGGTGAATTTGTGCATTGGAATTTTGGTGAAAGTTGTGATTATGTGGATTAGTGTATATGTACATTGGTGGATTTTATTGATGATTGTGAATATCTGGACTAGACTCCAATTGCATGTCTTACTAGCTTGTGCTTATACACTTGGTGAATATATTTGATGACAATCATTCTGGTAATAGTAATGAGGTGAAATTTGTACATATATGAATATATATTCTGCACTGTTTATGTTGATTATGATTGATGTGAAGCTTACCCCAGTGGTTTTGACCGCCTACCTGTTTGTATGAATGGGTAGACGGAGTGCAGGAGTAGTTTGCTTGGTGAGTGCTTGGATAGCGGGAGCTATCTCCGTTATCGTTTTCTCTTGAGTCGTAGAGTAGGCTCTGATCTAGGATGTCTGTCTTTATGATTATTCTAGATTGGTTATGCTGGATTTATGTTGTTGAGTTTTGCCCATATGTCGGGACTTGGAGATTTTTATGATGATGTATATTGATCTTATGACATGTATATTTTGGAGATGTATGACTTATATCCGCTGCAACTGTTGAGGAATTTTATATATGCATGTTATTTGAATTTGATGTGAAGACGTGGCGTCTATTTCTTGAATATTTATATTATTCGCGTGTATTATCGCTTTAATAGAAATAGGGTGTTACATTAATCAACATCAATATGACCAAATATACCACAGATTTCACACGGAGGAGATACATGAGCAGTTGTGACAACACTAACATTTATTTTTTTCAAACTTTTGGGTTAGTGCATCAACCTTAGCAGCAAGATGATTAAGGTTAGAGACTTCGTACATACCTGCCTCTTTTTTAGAGGGTGAAGAAGCAGTGATGGCTCTCTCATTGGTCCACTGATAGTGATTCTGAGCCATGTCCTCAATCAAAGCGTATGCCTCTGTATAGTTCTTGTTCATTAGAGCTCCACCTGCAGCTGGATCAACAGTCATTTTAGTAGTATATGATAAGCCATTATAAAAAGTGTGGACTATGAGCCACTTCTCTAAGCCATGGTGGGGACAAAGTCTAAGCATTTCCTTGAAACGCTCCCACGCATCATAAAGAGATTCCCCATATTTTTGATTGAACCGTGTGATTTGGTCCCTTAATTTAGCAGTTTTAGAGGTGGGAAAGAATCGGGCAAGGAATGCTTGCCTCATTTGATCCCATGAAGTAATGAAACCAACTTTCAATGAATGGAACCAAGCACTAGCTCTATCCCTTAAGGAGAAAGGAAAGAGGTGTAGCCTTACGGCCTCTTGGTTCGCCTTCAAGGTTCCGCTGAGTCTTAAAAAAGTTGAGATATGCAGATTCGGATCCTCAGCGGGTGATCTAGAAAACTGATTTTGCTGTACCAAGTTAAGTAGTGTCGGCTTAATCTCAAAGTTGTTAACCTTTACCGTTGGGTACACAATAATAGCATGTGGCTCTTCCGTAGAAGGTGTTGCATACTCTTTGAGAGTGCGTTCAGCCATAGCGATATTATTTCGTTCTTCTCTCTTTCTTTTATGTAAGAACCTTTCGATCTCGGGAAGAAATTCTCCAAGACTTTTAGATCTTCGCATAAAAGAACAAGAACCCAAGAAGTTAACGGTAAAAAGAAAGAAAGAAGTAGTAGAAGAAAAAGAAAAATTCTAATCACTAAGAAAAAGTTAATCAAATTAGTTAACTCCCCGGCAGCGGCGCCAAAAATTTGATGAGTAAAACCACAAGTGCACAGTTCTACCGAAGTAGTAAAAAGAGAGTATCGTTCCAATAGGGAGTTGTTCAACTTAATTAACTTTTAGAAGATGATTAGAAGAAAGTTCAGGTGTAAAGATTGAATTTTTAAGGTTTTAAAAGAATAATAATAAAAAGCGCATTGAGATTATTGGTTCATCATAATAAAGAACCCTTCGCAAACAAACCCTAAACCTAAACTTTATATTCGACCTACTTTCTAAAGACAAGTTTCTCTTATGCGTATCAAAGCTTCTTTTGAAGTCAGTGAGTGTGTTCCTCTAGCAACCATGCCTAGTCTCATGGTTGATTGCTATTAGAATCCTTGAAGAATGAAACATTATATGTCTCAAGGTTTGCTAGACTATTCTCATGTTTCGCAACCCTTGTCTAATTTCACTTGTTCCAATATCAAAGCTCCGTTGTCGCATTATGAATTAATATTTGTGATGGTGAATTAACAAATACTAACCCTCCGTTGTCACATTATGAGTTTGGTATTTGTTAATTCATTATAAAAACAGTGAAATTAGATTGGAAAGTAGATTTATATAAAATTAGGGTTCGAGGCTTGGTTTGATTAGGATTATGTCATTAGACTTATCCAACAATCCCAAGACAAGAAGAGTCTACTCACTCATGTTCATCGTAGACATAGAAGAGATGAAGAAGAACATAAAGTAAATAACAAGAAAATAAAGGAAGAACTTTTATTAAGAAAGACAATTGTCACCATTGAATTCCAAGAATAAAAGATGATTTTACAAACTAGATGGCTGCTCTATTTATAATCTAACATTGACTTGAGACCCAAGAATTAAATCACTAAAGTTTTGCACAAGAAACCATGGGATCTAGGTCAGAAATACTAAAATAGGCAGCTTTGTCGAAGAAGCAAAAGCAGCGAAAGGATAAAAAGGGCGCGCCACTTGTTATATTTTTGCACAAGATCTTCAAATTCTTTGCACAATATATTTTTGCATGAGATCTTCATATTTTTGACATGAATCCTTGCACAATATATTTTTGCATGAGATCTTCATATTTTTGGCATGAATAAGCTCCAGTTCTCCTTTCTTTTGCTCCAAGACTCCATCTTTCAAATATTTGTTCCTAAAATAAAATAACTTGCAATTGAAGTAAAATAGTTCTAGAAGGAAATAAAAACATATTAAATCTAAATAAAATAAACTTAAATATTAAATAAAAGACACTAATTAATGACTCATCACATACTTAAGAGAAAGATGTTAATATATCAAATATGAGTTAAAATTCTACAATAGATAGATGGAAGATAAAATGCTTAATAACGTATAAGTGAGATGAACTATATACATATGCCTAAAAAAATTGTATGAAAATGTGGTGTCAATCTCATTTGTGTAGTTTCGCTTAGCCTAATGTGACGATACAACCCAATGTAGGCTGCACCGGAAGTTCCAACATTATGATGATTTGTTTTGTTAGTTTTTAGTTGTCATTTGTTTAATATTTTTAATATTAAATTCTAGATGATGAATACCATTTACTTTCATGCAAATCTTTTTGTCAGGGTAATAATTTTTTTTATTCAACATCTATTATCTCAAATTCTTTCATTTTTGGTCTTTTGTGAAATCTGCCAAAGAAAAATTATAGATGTATTATGTGAGTTGACAAAATACATGTTTCTTAGATATTTTAAATTTATATGAAATTTTTTTAATGAGTCTAATAGTTTGGTAGCATAGTTACTCAATTATCTCAATTTTCTTCAACAAACCCATTAAATTACCAACAACTCACATTTTCCATTACCATTTCTCTCATGTTCAGATTCCTTTTTTTCAACTGAACTCTTTTCATGGAATAAAGGAGTATAAACATCCCTTTACGAAAATGCCGTTAACCGCCTCTGGACTTATTTGGTTATTTCACCATATCATAGATACAAAGAGTCTCAACTTAAGGGAGAGATGTCAATGTGTCATATGTGAGTTAAACTTCTACACATTAGATGCAAGAGTAGGAAATTAAGCAATATGTAAGTGAGATGATCAATATACCTAATGTCTTAAGTATTTTGATGAAGATGTTGTGACAATCTCATTTGTGGGGTTTCTCTTAGCCAAATATGATATGATCCAACCCATTGTAGACGCCCTTAGAACTCATAACATTATGAAGAAATGTTTTGTTAGCCTTTGAATATCATTTGCTTATTTTTTTTTATATTAAATATAAAAAATACATTTATATTTTTATGTTATTTCAAATTCCTTCATTTTTGGTCTTTGGAGGAATCTAAAAATGGAAAAACACTAATGTGCTATGTTGAGTAGACAAAATGCATGCTTATTGGACATTTTAATATTTGATAAACGCGAGGGTAATAATTAGATGAGGTACATATGTATGCACACAAAAAAAGTGCAAATTTTTGTCTTTGGTAGATAAAATAAATGAGAATGCAAATAAAGGAAATAATGGTTAAGGAGGGAGTATTGGATTATGATTCTAAGGGATTTTAAAATACTTTTTTATTATGAAAAAGTCTTGTGGTATTCAATCAAGATTGTTTCCAACTTAAAAAAAGTATTGTGGTATTCAATCAAGACTCTTTGTCATTTAAAAAATAATTAAAAGAGTATGTATTGTGATTTTGTAAAAGAGAGTATGTTATGATCATTTTTTCAATGAGTCCTTAAAATTCATAAAATCTGTTGAAATCTTTTGAAATCCATAAAATCATTTCAAATCCTTTAAAATATTATGAGTTAAATTCATTGAAATCCAAATTGTAAATCTGGATAGTCTTTTAAAATCATCAAAATCCTGCAAAGTCTTTTAAAATTCTCGAGACTTTTTTAAACAAAAATTGTCTTTTACGGTCTGTTTGGTTCGAGAGTTTTGGAGGGGAGGGGAGGGGAGGGGAAGGGAGGGGAGATTTTTAATTTGAAGTGTTTGGTTCAATGTTTAGAAGGGGAGGAGAGGGGAGGGGAGATGAGAGGATCAAATTTTATTGCACTGTCAAAATTATCCTTAGATTAATTTAAAATCCCAATATTATCCTTGTAACAACTTTTATTATTATTAGGTTATATTATCTTTGTAACAACGTTTATTCCATATTATTAACAATTTTTTCTTGTAACAATTGTTTTTTTAGTTTTTGAATGTCATTGCTCTGATGTAAAAAAAAAAACAAAATTTTAAGAGTTTAAGGATGATTAAACAAATTTAATTTTAATAGGGACTAAAACTACATGAATTTATTTGGTAGGCACTAAAAATAAAACAAAATTTGGCTTAAATCCAATTTTAATCTACATATATTTTTTTATAAAAGAAAATAATATTTTAGTCCGTCTATTTTTAAAACCATTTATTTGTCCCCTGGTTGTACTTTTTTCCAAAGTTTCATCCTTGTCACATTTTAGGCTAATTTGTTATGATGTGCCCTATTCATAATGACTTAAAAGAACTTATATCAATGTGAATGATAGGTGTAGATCATTTTAATGTAAACATGTTTATTTTGAATGTTAAAGTTTTATAATCATGTTTGTGACTTTCAATGTGGTTTAGATAAAATCAAATGTTTAAATTGACCTAAAAGTTGAGATTATTAATGAGAATATAATTAATCAAATCCAATAGAATTTATAGGACTCAATTTTTACTCTTAGCTTATAAGTCATGTTTTCGTGATCAAAAATCGCCTTATTTTACTTGATTGAAAAATATTTGTTATTTGAGTTATATGTTTGGATCAATCTATTATGGACATCTAGAAAAATATCTAAAAGAAACCCTAATAATAAGAAACCCTTATGCAATATTTTTCTTTTAAGGAAAATGCAATATTTTATTAAAGTTTGCTAAAAATAATAAGAGTCACTTTTACATTTGTTCCATATTAGACACCCTTAACTTTTGTATATATTTGAGTGTTTAATTCTCTTGAAGTTTTTCTTTAATCAATCAATTTAAAGTTCTTTCACAAACAAATGTTATTTTATAACTTTTTTTAATGCGTTACCTCGTGAACAATGATTGTGTGTGAAAATTTTATGGTATATAACTTATAATTTATGACATATAATTAATAATTAAAATTGCAATACAATTGAAATCTTTATTATAATTTAGAAAGTTCACCATATATGTCTGAAAAAAATTTCTATGCAAAAATTTATTTGACTCTGAAATGATTATTAATGTTCATCAAGTAGAAATTTAAGTACATTCATTATATAATTGTTAGTTGCGGAGTGCTTACCATCTTATTTTGCTATTTATTTTTAACTTATCTAATAATGACATGTCCCAGTATATTCCTTTCTAAATATCCTTTCAGACACTTTTGTTGGTCCGATAGTATTTGTGAGTTTGAAGTGTGCTTCTCTCAATGTTTCAGGTTGAAATTATCTCGATGAAAATTTTTGTGGGTTAGTCCGTATAGAGATAGAAATTCTCATCTAGATGACGGTGAGATTGATCCCATCGAACTAATCGGTCCTTTAACTGAATACCAAGTTTTAAAAAAAAACATTTTAAACACCTTCCTCATTTAATTTAGAGATATTATTGAAAAAACTTTAGATACTTTTTTTTGTTACAAACATAAGTTATTTTTTATTTGTTTACTATGGTGAATTCATCATAATACTGAAAAGAGCTTATGATAAACTACTCAAAACAACTTTATATTTTGGGGCATATAATGTAAACATGTTTATTTTGAATGTTAGTGTATAAAGTTTTATAGTACCAGCTCATCAAAATCAATCATATTTGTGATTTTGAATGTGTTTAAGATAAAATCAAATGTTTGAATTCATCTAAAAGTTGTGATTATTAATGAGAATATAATTAATCAAATCCAATAGAATTCATAGTACTCAATTTTTACTCTTAGCTTATACGTCATGTTTTCATGATCGAAAGCCCCCTTTTTTTTACTTGGTTAAAAAATATTTGTTATTTGAGTTAATTGTTTGGATCAATCTAATATGGATATCTAGAAAATGATCTAAAAGAAAAACCCTAATAATAAGAAACTCTAACGCAATATTTTATTTTTAAAGGAAAATGCAATATTTTATTAAAGTTTGCTAAAAATAATAAGACCTGTCTTTACACTTGTTCCATATTAGACACCCCTAACTTTTGTATACACACATTTACATTTTAAGTCATTTATTTATTTTTACATAGGTTCACTCTTGTTGATATTATATTAAGTACTAATTAAAAGAAATTTTCTAATGTACACTTTATAAGCCTTACTTGAACAATTATTTTTTTCTTCATTTAGATTCATTCATGAATTTTCATTGTCATTTAATCGTTTTTTTAAAATTTAATTATATGTTTTATTTGACAATGTAATATTTCTCTTTCAAGAAAGAGAAGTCAAACACGTAGGTTGATTCATTTTTAAAAACAACGGAAATTGAACATGTACCTGATATATTATTCATATATTGATTTCTTTTACAATTATTAGTTATAATGCTTTATGAAAATGGAATCAGAATCGTGGACTTGTATGTGTATTCCACAATAATAAAAATAAAAGAGAAGGGTGTGAGAAGAGTTGATCAAATTACTATTCATGTTTTTAAGTTTGAATATAAAATAATATATATCAAAACAAAAACAAATAAAATGAATATAACTAAAACGACCACATCGAAATAAATAGCTATGATATCAATAAGAAACATATTTTTTTCATGATTAAGATATTCATTCATACATTAGAATCATATTTACTGAAAACATGTATGAGTTACCGTTTACATCACAAACGAACCAAACAAAAACGAACAAAATACATGCAATTCATTAGAACCATGAATCTTTTATTGAATTGATTTCAAACATGTTATCAGAAATGCGTGAAAGGAGCGAGGAGATGAAAATGATGCAAGTTTCATCAACTGTATATATAGGGGGAAAATCAACGAATTACGTTTGAATCCATAACCATCAATATGATGATGAAAAAATGCTACATGTTAGAATTCAATTGGCTTAGAAATCTCATGTGATATGTGTTATGATCTAATTGGTTTCATTAGGAAAGAGGGAGGAAAAGAAATATGTTCATTTGTGAGGTGTAATTTGAAACAAACCAAAAAAGGCAGTCCAAGTTAATTGCATTTACATACCATAAAATAATTCCTTTTTAAGTGTAAATTATTTTTAATATAGATAAAATGACTATTGATTCTATGTAAATTGTTTTTTGTCAATGCTTCCCTATTAATATTCGGTTATGGCAATGTAACTTTAGAGTTTAGGCTATGAAATTTCTTAATAATAAAGGCAAATAAATATTCCTTTAAAAAAAAGTTATTGTGATTACCAAATATCTTTGTGATAAATTATAACTGTTAATTTACAATGCATTTAAGGTAATAAAATACATATTGCCAATAATAGTGTGGCTAGAATTTGTTGACCAACTAAAATTAAATAAAAATTGTTTCATAACTTTTTAGTAAAAGACCAAATTGCTGCAATATGATTGGTTCAACAACATAATATTGACACCTGTTAATATATTATTGGAGGAATTTTTTAAATGACGTGAATTACACATGTTAATGTATTCTAATTATTTTTTTATTTTTTTGTGTCAATGCTTCCCTATAATTATTCGGTTACGGCAATGTGACTTTAGACTTAGAAATTTCTTAGCAATAAAGGCAAATAAATATTCCTTAAAAAAAAGGTTATGTTGATTACCGAATATATTTCTATTGCAAAATAGGCACATTTTTCCGAAAATAATGACACATTTTTTTGAAAATATTCTTTCAAAAAACATAATGACACATTTTTTCATTACAATTTGTTGCCCTAAATAAAAAAACATTAAATGCACTAAATTAGAAAAGCATTAAATGCACCTTAGAATTCTAGGATGACACATGTACTATCAAAATAAAATAAGGGAAATGTTTATAACTAGTATGTGGATCCGTGCCAAGCACGGACTAGAATTTTGTTATAATCAAGGTAGAGAATATTGTGATTTATCAAGTGTCACTTAAAACTCAACATTGGATAAAAGAGTAGAAGTGGAACCAAAATTAAGTGAAAAAAGCTCATACCGCCTTAAAATTTTGGAAGAAGATGGTGTATCATTCTCACTTGTGTACGTGGTTGCTCTTTCTTCAATATGTCGATCCACAACAGTATTGAGTCCTCCAGAAGACTCAACAGTTGTATCATATCTCGGTTCAACATTGTGGGGGAGCGGAAGCGGTTCTTGGTGGTGGAACACGCACATGGAGAGTTCAACACTTAGTGGAGTGATGTTAATGTGTCAACTGAGTTAAAATTTAAAATTGGATAAAAGAGGAGAGGTTGAGCAGTATGTGAGTGAGATGACCCATATACCTAATGTTTTAAGACTTTGAAAGTGAGATGATCCATATACCTAATATTTTAAGACTATATGAATAATGATGTGATGTCAATCTCCCTTATGTGGTTACTCTTAGCCGAATATGATGATACAATTCAATGTGCGCTCCCACATAAGTCCCAATATTATGGTGATTTATTTGGTTAGTTTTTAGGCATCATTAGCATAATTTTTTATCTTAAATTTTAGTTTTTGGATTTCATTCATTTTCATTCAATTTTATTTTATTCAACCTCTATTATTTCGAATTCTTTCATTGTCGATCTTTAGTGGGACCAGACAATGAAAAAATATATACGTGTGATGCTAAGTTGACAAAATATATGTTTGTTATCCTTAGAAATAAATGTTTATTAGACATTTTAAATTGATTTAGCATTCTATAAATGAGTATAATATTTTGGTAGCATAATTATCCAATATTGTCCAACTCCTTCAACAAATTCATAAAATTAATGGCAACTCTTTATTCCATACACTCTTATAGGTAAAATACACACTCCTTAAATTCTTTCCTTATCATTGATATCATGTTCAAATTACTTTTTCATTTTCTTTATTTTTCTAATTTACTTTCTCTCTTTGCATGAACAAATGGAACAAAAATAACCTTATATGATGAAACCGTCACCAACCCATAACTTTTATCACGTTGTTTCATTGAACTTATTTATTTGGCTATCTCATCAGATCACAGGCACAAAGAGTCTCACACTTAAGAGAAAGATGTTAATTTTCCATGTGTGGGTTAAACTTCTAATATGGACACCCCTGCCAAGCATGAGCTAGAAATTAGTTATAGAACATTATAATGTATCATGCGCCGATTAAAGTCAAACATTGTATAAAATAGTGAAGGTTGAGCAACAAATAAATTGAAACAAAAAACTCATAGCCTTAAAATTTTGGATGAAGATGAAGTATCATTCTCACTTGTGTGGCAGTTCTTTCTCCAATGCGTCAATCCACACCATTGTTGTCTCCCCGGGAAGGTTCAACGATGATATCATTTCCCGGTTCAACATTGTGGGGGAGCAGTTCTTGGTGGTGGATCACATATACGGAGACTGTGACACTTAATGAAGAGATGTTAATTTATCAATTGAGAGTAAAACTTTCATATTGTGTGCAAAAGTAGATGTTGACCAACATATAGGTAATTAAGATGACCCATCTTTATATATATAAATGTTTGACAGTCTGACCTAACCCTAATCCCGCCCTTTTTGGCGGGTCTGAATAAATTTTATGAAAAAAAAGTTTTGCAAGGAATCAAACCGGGTACCATATGACTACACTTTACAATTTTCACCACTAAGCCACTTCCATTTTGATTGATATATTTTTGCTTCCAAAATTGATATGCCGTACTAAAACATTTT
>Ga0228710_1012172_pt1 | contig 10767 bp, 7 predicted proteins | sample MedpolnodulmetaG_FD_177995 | JGI IMG/M metagenome (GOLD analysis project Ga0228710, IMG submission 177995) | Root nodule microbial communities from Medicago polymorpha collected in Santa Monica, California, United States - pink nodules | ecosystem: Host-associated > Plants > Roots > Nodule... | reverse complement strand
TACAGCGAACAATTTATTAAGCCAACACAGCTATCTCAAGAAGAGAAAAGCCGGGTGAAAAAACTGAAAAAGCCAGGCCCTGATCCTGAAACACAGCAGGGAAAGGAAAACAGCAAAACACCAAAAAAAGGGCAGCACAGCCGCAGTACAGGCTGCTGGCAGCCCCTAACAGAGACGATTATAGTTTGGAAATTATAAGTTTAACGTGAAATCAATAAAACAATTTTGGTAAAATAAAAGGTGAAATTAAGAAATTAAATTAACTATTATTATTATTATTATTATTATTATTATTAAAAGCATCTCACAATTTTGTAAGGAACTCCAACTTGATTCAATAACCAATATTAAGTGGATACCACAATTTGATACCACGCTTATGCTTAAACATATTTTGTTTTAATGATAAAAAAAAATAAAATTAAGCAACTTTTCCTAAACTCTCATTTTTATTTTAAATTTGCATTCAACTTTTATGTAATTCAATTTTAATGTTTTTTCTTAAGGAACTTTGTTCATACAATCATCATTGTAAATCCTTTGATTCAAAACTATCACATTAGAATAATTGCTCAATCAAACAAAAACTCGTTTTATATATAATTCACTTGGATTGGCCAAACAATTCAATCATATTACTCAAGTGGCTTAACTGTAGTAAGCCAGGTTGTTAAGAAGACTAGAGATTATACTTTTTGTTGAAAGGAGAGATTGTACTTATAGTTGTTCGATTCCTCAATGAATTGACTTACCTAAGCCGAAACATTCAAAGGATTAGAGATTGAACTTCAAATGGTTTGATTTCTCATTTCTCATTTCTTAATTTTTAAGGGATTGCTAGTATATGAGGCAGTTGGCCAAGATTCAGAGAAAGATGTTTTGTAACTAGTTTGGTTATAGCGGATTATTTCCTTCCAATGAAGAATGAAAAAACTAGAGGTAGCAATCAAATGGATTGCGAGCTTGTATAGACCATATGTGTAATTCTCTTTAACTCTCTCTAACTTTCTCTACCTTTTTATCAATCTTTCTTGTATTCATTCCATATAAAAGGATAATCTCTTCAAGAGAGATAAAAGGTTTCATAAAGCTTTCAAAAGTTAGTTTAGACTTGAAGCAATTTACTACAAGAATTCGCTGTTTTAGCAGCATGCATTTGCGGCGGATTTGAGCCCCACACAAATTTGATGCCGCAATATATGCATTTGCAGCGGAATAAATCCCAGGAAAATGCATTTTGATTTAAAAAAACAAATTGGATGAAAACTTGTAATCGTTTTAGCATGTAATTCAAATTGTGCTACATGGTTCATTTTCATTTGAAATCAAATTTCAAATGTTTGTATGAGACCATATTTGGAGTTGTGAATCTGATTGAAGTTTGATCTAATATTGGTTAATTCAAATATGAATGAATTCTAAGGAGAGAAAAATTTGGTAGATTCACAATTTTGCAACACTTTTTACAACTTCACAAAAATTATAAATGTAACATTTTGCAACACTTTTTGACTGTTACAGATAATACCATAAGTGTAACTAAAGCTCTTTAGTCACAAGGGACTTACCTAACAATTGTTCAAATGTTACTAAATTTAATCAGCAACATTTTTCTTGATTTAGTTACAATTTTCAAGTGTTACTAAATGTCATTATTGTAGTAGTGTGTATATAAGCTGTAGCTGAAACTTGTATTCAAGGCGTATTGTTATTTGGTCACTATTATTATTATTATTATTCTAAGAATAACAAAACCTAATTTATAACAGACACATAGTAAATACTTCCTATGTTGAAATGACATTCTATTGAGCAAACATGGAAGGTGAATAGTTGCATTGTAGATGGTTAAAAATGTTACATTCATTTGACAGAAACTAAATAAAAGGGGAAAAAAAGAATGAAAGAACATTCACCATATATTATTGTTTATTAGTTGCTAAGTGGTTCTTGTTCATACCCGAATGATCTTATAAAAATGCACTTAAATTGCATAGAAAACAGTAGACATGAAGTACTACAAAGAAACCAAAAAGATAAACATAAAAGGGACTATAATTGCAGCAATTGTAGCTGCCAAAAGCCTCTTTCTTCTTTTCTTTCTTCCTATCATTTCCTCATCCAGCCATGTACCATCAATAATGTTAGGATTGCAGATCTACAACTCAAAAAGGGATCTTGTTAGATTGGAGAGTGAAATAGTAAAACACAAATAAATCAAAAGCAAAGAAGTTGCATAATGCTCAAAAGGGCATGATGTGCCATCCATAAGAGTCTCGACCACATATGACACAATGAATGTATATCAAACCCTAGACTCCATAGCAGCATTATTATCAAGAACAGGAATATATATGAAGTAAAATGGTTCTCACTCTGCAAATCAGCGTGTACAGACCAATTAAACAAAATAGAAGAATATACAATAATTGTGGATTTTCAAAAACATCGGCATGTTCTAAACATCTTGAGAGGATCTCTCAGCTCATTCAATGAAGACCATTTCATTATTTAGTTCTAAAACCTACTCGTTCAAGAATATTCAAGTGAGAAGGAATTTCTCGTGTGAATTACCTTAAATATAAAAGCAAAAGAAATTCATTCAATGAAGAGATTGTCAAACTGTTTCCAATAGCCAAAATAATCAAATAAAAGCCACATATAAAATAATTGCAGAACAAGAATTAACAGAAATTCAAATAAATTTGAAGAGGGACTTACTTTCAATGATAGAAAACCAAGCTTTCAACATAATCATTGATATAGATCCATGAGCCTTCCCCATTGGTAATTCTAGTTCTCTCTATGCTACCATCTCTCAAATTGTAGACAGCAAATTCGTCTTCAAGAGTGCTTCCCAGTATCAGGGTATCATAATTTTTAGAAAGGTGCAATGGCACCCATGCCGACCATTTGTCAATTTTTTTCAGAATTTGAAGATTAATCTTGAGTAATTGAGTCCAAGAATCTTCAACTCCATAATCCATCATCTGCCATATAACCAAATGGGTTTCCTTGACAAGATGAGAAAAACAAATGCAATCCATCAACACACATAGAGATGGCTCATAACATGGGACTTCGTCAAAACCTCGAGGGAGAAGCAACTCTTTGCATGTCTCTGTATGCAGATCAAGTGAAACAATCATAAATTGCTCAATAGAAGTAATATATGCGCAATCATAATCATCATAATCATCAACGTAACTGCGTAATGCCAACCAATTCAGACTATCTCTCAAATGCACACGATTATCTAGGTAATAACCCAAAGGAAAACTTTCAATATTTCTCCAAACATTATCGCCCAAACTAAATACTCTCGTCATCCCTTTCTGTATGTACACTACCTTATAAGTATCCGTTGAATTATTGTATCCAAATGCCACCTCGAAACCTCCTGTGAATCCGTCAAAGCAGGGAAGCTGATAGGCTCCTTTGTTGCGTCTATTTCAGCCAGCCATGCTTTGGATTCAACTTTGAACAACAAAGCTTTCATGAATATTGATGTTACTATTCCTGGTCTACTCAAATTTCAGAAAATACTTTGTTGGAAAGTACTGCATTAATTGATAAGGTGTCCGAGGAAATAGTTTGTTTGGATCAAGTTACACATGTTGTGGAAAATGTTTCTTTTGAGCCTGTCACTTTGAACACCAAACACACTATACTGGAATCTGTTAAAGGGACAGTGAAACCCCCCACATCAGTTCCAAAACCTCCTGCGCAGTGCAGAATGGACCCATCACATGACTATCACTTCTTTACTGGTGAGTACATTGGAAGACCTGGTACGACAGGACACTCTGAGTCTCATGATTTAATAAATATACCTCAGTTTAACACTTGGAGATCACACAATTCTGTACCTCTAACATCACCAGAAACTTGTAGCATGTCTGAGAAACTGCAACATCTTGATAACACTCAGGTTGCAGATAATCAGGCTTTGAACATAACTTCTAATAATACTATCCACTGCCACTACTTCTGTTGCAAATCAATTGCCTCACATTGGTCACTCTGAGCAGCACAGCAAGACTGGGAGGCAATTTCTCCTCAGTACTGATATTGTGTCAGGTAACATTGATAGAGATCCTATTATTAATTTGCAAGCTGTCTTGACTGAGAATGTCACTTATGGTACACCCATCATCATGCCTGTTACCACTTATGATGAAGTGTTGGGGCCTGACAAAGGGAGGATTTCCAAACCTGTTAACAATACTAATAATTCTGAAGCTTGCAGGAAAAGTGAAAAAAATTTAAGCAAGTTCTGGGCTGATGATTTGGACACGGATCAGGCTTCTGACAACACTCTTAAGTCTGACATAAATGCTGAGATTGAAGGGGATATATAGGATGAGAGTTTATTTACTCCTTTTATGTCAACAAGGCAGAAGAAGTGTAATAAGAAGAAACATGCCAATAAGCCAAATGATACAATGGTTCATAGCACAAGTAGTGATCACATACAAACTCGTTCCAAGAAGGGTGTGATCAAAAGCAATCCAAAATATTTGTAGAAGTATATCCAAAGCTTTTAAAAGTTACTGTTATAGGCTAGAATTCTAATTTGCTACTATTTGTTTTGCCTTAGTTTGGCTTTGGTGTAATACTCTTGTGTACATGGGTTCAGGTCCCAAAATCCTGACTTTTTAGTGTTTTTGTGCCTTATCAAAAAACTAACCCACTTGTGTTGGCCTAGTGGTATTGACTTGGGACATGGGAGTTTGCTCCTCCCTTTCTGGTAAAAATTTAGGTGGACTAATTTAACTTCTTCAAAAAAAAACTTGGATTAAAAACTATCATCTTAGAAGACTTTGTGTTGAATCAAACACAGACTCATTTTGTAATTTGCGAGAATTGGCAAAATAATCCAGTCATATTACTCAACGTCTTGATTTAATTGGTTGTGATGAACTATTTCCTTCGAACGAAGAATGAGAAATATTCCTTTCCTTAGTCATGAGACACAATACTTATACCTAATAGAGGAACTCTGTGTTCAAATTCTTTAACCTCCTAATAGTAGAGTCTATTGTACAATTTACCCAAACCAATCATCTTCAATGCTTGTGTATGTATCAAACACTTCTCATCAGAAAATGAGCATGTGCATTTAGCATCGTTACTTACTTTTACGATGGAGATGAAATTGATGTTAATTAGTTAAAAATATTAGTTAAGAATTTGATGTTAATAGATTTAAGAGCTAAAACATTAAGATTATTTTGAACAAATTGTTTTAACGCTAATCTTTGAAAGTAAAACTTGATCACTTTTATTTTTATTGCCAAATTCCCTGAAACTTAAAGGAGATGAGAATAAATATGTTTGTTTAATATGAGTTATGTCCTTAATTATCGAAAGGAGACGGAACCTGAAAGACTGCTTGAACTTAAACAGGATCTTTGAAAAGTCTAGAGATGCGTAAAGATCCATCCTGGATTCATGTCATAGATAAAACGCTCAACCTCTCCTAAAATTGAGAGTTAATGATGACATAACCTAGTAATGTTGCATGTTAAGTACTGTGAATGTACCTTGGAAGGTTTGTCGTCCCATGCTTAACATGATGAATGAGTTGGAAAACCCCCAAGACCATCTAGTTGTCAGGAAGCTATAGAAAGCTATAATCATTCTAAATCGTGGCAAAACCATATCATAACTTAATCATTGTCTAAACCATATTTTAATCTTTGAGAACTTCTAAGTGTTTTTCTTTGCTTCCCTAAGTTGTTATTGTTTCAATATTTGCTTGGCGAAACTACACAAATAGTCCCTTAATTTAATTTCAGTTAACGTTTTAGTCATTTATCTTTTTTTTCCATTTGAATCCTTTAAGTTCTAAAAAGTTAACACTTTAATCATTTTTTACATAAAACCCAGCAAACTCTTTGAATAACCTAGCAAACTCATCAAAAACTCATGTGTTCATAAAAAATAAAGTAAAAACTCAGAACCGAGCAACTTAATGGAAACTAACAACATTGACAACATAAAATAGATCATTAAAGAGAAAAAAATAACATAACTAAAGATTTGGAGAAAAGAGAACACTACAGATCACCTCATTGTTACAACATGACATCAAACTTGGGTACAATAACAACATTGTGAAGAAAACATGGATCTGGAAATTTCACCAGATTTGAAAAGAAAAAAAAACGAAAATTATCAACCTTCAATATTTCCAACACATTTTCAGATCTATTCCAATACATTGAATCTCGTGCTCGCATAAAGGTTGAGGGAAGTTCAGTAAAAATGTTGAGAGGGAAATGAGAGATTAGTGAAGCTTATAGAAATGAAAATCAATAGAATCGGGTTAGATTAGAATGTGGGAGGATAGCTTGAACCAAAAATAGTGTGGGGAAGGATGGAGAACAATAAAAGGGGAACGTGAATTGGGATTCATTGCTATGTGGAAGATAGCTTTAACAAAACAAAATAACAGTGGGGAGGGGTGTAGAACACAGAAAGAGAGGGATTTACATGGAAAATTTATTGAAAATTGATGAATTCCCATTTTATAATTTTGGGGTTTGTTCATACCAACAATGATTTTTTATTTTTTTTAATCTGGATTTCTGATGAAGTTCTGGGTTTTTGATGAATTTTGGGATGAGTTTTATGTGTTTTTTTAATTGTTCATGTAAAAAAGGATGAAAATTTTAGTATTTTAGAACTTAAAGGATCAAAATGGGAAAGAAAAAAAAAGATAAAAGTCTTAAACGTTACCTGAAATTAAGTTAAATGACTATTTGGGTAATTTTGCCTATTTGCTTTTATTGATGGCACTAAATGATTTATTGTATTTTCTCGCAAACAAGTTTATCGTTGTAAAGCTATAGGAAGTTTAGCGCCTAGTTCTTTTGGGTTCAATTGTTTTCTACAAATTTTGTTGTTTGTGATAGTGCCGAAGAAACTTTGAATCACTTGTTTTTTCATTGTCTTGTGTCGTCTTCAGTTTGGAGTAAGGTGTTGGGTTGGAAAGGTATCCATTTGATTACACCTCATAATTTGCTTTCTCATTTAGAATGATGGAATAAGGAGGTCATGGGCAAAAGTTGTGAAAGGTGGTTTGGTTAATATGACATACTACAATGTGGGTGATTTGGAACTCTAAGAATGAAAAGGATTTTAAAAAATGGTATAAAGGGAAATTGATGAAATGGTAGAGGAAATTAAGGTCTTGTCTTGTAGATGGAGCTTAAATCGATTATCTTGTCTCATTTGTTTTTTTAGAGTGGTGTTGGGACCCCTGATAAGTGCTCAAAAGTGATCTAATTCATGTGTTAGTTTAGGCATTTTGGTGATTTGTTTTACAAGTTATTGATGGAAAAGCTTCAATTATGTGCATTAATGCCATTTATGCTTTGTATGCCTTACTCAGCCCTTTTTGTGCAGAAAAATACAAGCAAGGATCAAGAAAGAAGCTCATGAACCAAAGTCTGCACGCTTAAGCGTCCTCCGCACGCTTAAGCGTGCAAGTCCCAGTAGCAAGAGCCCTTCCAGCACGCTTAAGCGTAGTCCTTCATTTGCAGTGGATAAGACACATGTGGTAGCTTCTCAATGGCCAACGGACGATTTTCCAGCCGCACGCTTAAGCGTGTGCTGACAACTTCAGCCATATAAATAGCTTTTCTATCATTTTTGGTGGATCTTCTTCATTCTTTTTGATATTTTTCCGATTTTTAGAGATAGAGAGAGACATATGAAGCAAGAGTGTTAGAAGTGGATTCTTTCCAAGATTTGTTGAGACATCATGAATCTTGTCATGAATCTTCATCTTTTCTTCCATTTTTGCAAGGCTACTATGAAAGTAAGTAGCTAAATCTATCCTTTGGGGTTAGAGATACTTGATCAAGTTAATATGTACTCTTTTTGATACTTCAATATATGATTCCAGCAATATTTTACTTGATGTTGATTTTATTCTTGTGTTTAATGTTATATCTTTGATTTGAAATGATGTTGAAAGATGCTTTTGAATCTAGGGTTAGAATAATAATCTAGCAAAACTTTAATTCTAGACATGGAATTTAGGTTTTGATAATCACTTTGAATATTGGAACTCAAAGCTTCTGTATCGTTTAATAGTTTGGGAAATCGACAATACAACGATGCAATCGACTATTGGATTGTTTAATAGTTTGGGAAATCGACATTTAAATGATCCATTAGAAATCACGACATCATTTGGACACAAATGATGTTATTGAGCGATATGTGATAATATCGAGTAAAGCTAGAATCCATTTAGGTAATCATAAGAGTGCTTTATTTAATGTTTGGTCAACAACTCTAACCCCTGGCGTGAATTGCCCGACCTCGTCTCAATTTTATTGCTATATTCCAATTTAGATTAGTTTTTAATCAATCAACCATTTGAACCATAAGTTTAGGACAATATTGATTGTTGAACGGCTTGAATATCGCGCTAGTCCCTGTGGAGAAGATACACAAAAATACTTACTTTTGATACTCCATCAACCCCTAAGATTGTCTTCGAAGGTAGTCGATTGGGGTGACCGGAGTATTCTCACTTCGATTGGGATAAGGGCAGTCAGTGTGCTCATTTTCTTCGTTAGGTTTTGGTGGTTAATAGTTGGAGTATTTTGAGGTTAGCTTGGCCCGAGGTTTTGGGTATTGTGATCCTTTTTTCTGTATTCTGCCATTGTGTTAGTGAGGTAGGGGTTTTCGGTTTTGGCCCTGGTTTTGGTGTCCCCTTTCGGTTTTGGTGTCTATGTGTGTTATTGGTTTTTCGTTGTCTCGCTGCGGCCGATATATGGTTGCATGCATAGGGTTTGGGTGTTCCGTTTATATACGGCATTCCTACTTTTTATTGTTCTTATTATGTCTTGCTCTCTGCGTCTTGTGCAGCTCAAGCTTTAATAAATTTTTCTAATTTAAAAAAAAAAATGTAATTTATGAACATAACTGATCAGTTGCTTATGAATAGCATTCACACTTTGTTCTTTTGACTGTTCACCTTCTTTTAGCAACCTATTGACAAATTTAGTAGTTGCAATAGCATAGCCATCCAGCAATAGTCTAATGCTTCAATGATAGATAGGGTAACTCATAATGGTGCATTCCACTCAATTGATCAGCTGCAATTTTCTTCTTCTAAGATTACACTAAAATATAGTGTTCTTGGCTGCAGATTACGTACATTAAATAATTTTTTTTACAAAAGAAATTGCATATTACTTGTACAATTTACTTCTTTCCAAATTCTCTGAAAAAACTTATAATTGCAAAACCCTATGCTTGTACTTTGTTTGTCTTAATCAAGCTGGACATAATGAAAACAATGCCACTTGCCTTATCCTAAACATGTAAGCACTACAAAATTAATCAAAGCATGATCTGATAAAAGAGCATATAAAAATAAGAATATATTAAAGAGAGAAGGAACATCTTTTTGGGTGAATTACCATATGTATAAAAGCAAAAGAAATTCATTCAATGGAGAGATTGTCAACCCGTTACCAATAGCCAAAATAATCATGTAAAATCCACCAAAAATAATAATCACATAATATACAAGAATTAACAGAAATTAAAATAAATTTAAAGAGGAATTTACTTTCAATGACACAAAACCAAGCTTTCAACATAATTCTTGCGATAGATCCACGAGCATTTACCATTGGTAATTCTAGTTCTCTCTACACTACCATCTCTCAAATTATATACAACTGTTACGTCACCAATCTTGCATTCCAATACCAGCGTATCATAATTCTTAGAAAAGCTACAATGGCTCCCATGCGAACCACCCATAACCAATATTTTTCAGAAGATGAAGATTATTCTTAAATAATTGAGTCCAAGACTCTTCAACTCCATAATCCATCATCAGCCAAATAACCAAACGGGCTTCCTTGACAAGATGAGAAAAACAAATGTAATCCATCAACACACATAGAGATGGCACAAAACATGGGACTTCAATAAAACCTCGAGGGGGAAGAAACTCTTTGCATGTCTCCGTACCAAGATCAAGTGCAACAATCATGAATTGCTCAATAGTAATATAATTTCTGTCATAATAATAACCACCATAATCATCATCATCAGAACCATAATCATAAATGTAATTGCGGATTGCCAGCCAATTAACACTACCTCTCAAATGCACACCCTCATTTAGGTAATAACCAAGAGGAAAACTTTGAATATTTCTCCAAACATTATTACCCAAACTAAACACTCTTGCCCCTTCACCCAAACTAAATACTCTTGCCCCTTTATGTAAGTACACTACCTTATAAGTATCCATTGAATTATCATATCCAAATACCCTAGGGTAACATAAGACGGCATTAGGATGGTGCCCTAATTTATCAGATATTGTCCTGGTAGCAGGGTTCCAGAAACGGAGCCACATCTCTCTAGACTCATCAGAATAACCGTACAAACATAGCAATCCTTTGCAAGAACCAACAACAAAACGACAATCCTTACCTTTCAAAAGATAGTAATTATCATCGGTGAGGGTTATGGGCTTCGATGGACTCTCCAGCAAATGACTCAAGGAGATTGGTGAAACAAATATTTTCAATGTATATTGCCTGAGATATACCATTGTGAGTTGAGGATTTCGTGTAGATAGCTGTGAAGGTGAGAAAAACACAAGAAGGGGGGGGTTGAATTGTGTTCTCAAAAACTTTTTCGTTCCTTACGTTGAAGAACTGTTCTCAGGTTCAGAGTCTGAAGTAATTCAGAGTCTGAGTGAGTTCAGAGTCGTGTGCA
>Ga0228710_1012171_pt1 | contig 10767 bp, 5 predicted proteins | sample MedpolnodulmetaG_FD_177995 | JGI IMG/M metagenome (GOLD analysis project Ga0228710, IMG submission 177995) | Root nodule microbial communities from Medicago polymorpha collected in Santa Monica, California, United States - pink nodules | ecosystem: Host-associated > Plants > Roots > Nodule... | reverse complement strand
CTATTTTATTTAGATTTGATTTAGTTTTATTTAAATATTATTTCCTTTTAGAATTATTTTACTTCAATTGCAAGTTATTATATTTCAGGAACAAATATCTAAAGATTTAGTCTTGGAGCAAAAGAAATAGGATTTGGAGCTGATTCGGGATGAAAATACGAAATATGGGACAAAAATATGTCACTCCCCAAGTCAGAGACTTGGCACGGCCCGTGCCACCAGCAGCACGGTCGTGCCAACCTTCAGGATCCACTTTTGCTGCTTCTGCTTCATGGACAAGCTACCTATTAGTTTACTTCTGACCTAAAAGCCCGTGGTTTCTTGTGGAACATTCTAGTGTTATATTTCTTAGGGCTTAAGTCATTGTAAACTATAAATAGAGTAGCTAGCTATCACAACAATTCATCTTTTGTTCTTGTAAATAATAAGTGACAATTGTTTCCTGGAATAAAAGTTCACCTTTATTTTATGTTCTTCTTCTTCTTCTTCTCTTCTATGTCTACAAGGAACGTTAGTGAGTAGACCCTTCTTGTCTTGGGATTGTTGGATAAGTCTAATGACGTAATCCCAATCAAACCAAGCCATAAACCCTAATTTTATATAAATCTACTTTCTAATCTAATTCACCGTTTTTATAATGAATTAACAAATGTCAAACTCATAAAGCGAAAGCGGAGGGTTAGTATTTCTTAATTCATCATCTCAAATATCAATTCATAAAGCGAAAGCAGAGCTTTGATATTGGAACAAGTGAATTTAGACAAGGGTTGCGAAACATGAGAATAGTCTAGCAAACCTTGAGACATATAAAGTTTCGTTCTTCAAGGATTCCAATAGCAATCAACCATGAGAATAGGCGTGGTTGCTAGAAGAACACACTCACTGCACCTCAAAAGAGGCTTTGATACGCTAAAGAAAAACTTGTCTTTAGAAAGTAGGTCGAATATAAAGTTAGGGTTAGGGTTTGTTATTATGATGAACCAATAATCCCAAGCCACCTCTTTATTATTATTGTTATTTTCTTTCAAAACAAAAACCAAACCTTTTAACTTCTAAAACTTTCATTCTAATCATTGTTAAAAGTTAATTAAATTCATAACTCCCTGTCGGAACGATACTCTATTTTTACTACTTCGGTAGAACCGTGCACTTGCGGTTTTACTCATCTAGCGCATAGTCAGAGCTTCGACAAAGCAAGGTTGAAAGAGTAGTCACATCAAATTCAATTGGTAGGGAAAATGCATAATATATTAAAGGTCATGCTAGCCTGTAAATTCAACAGGCTCATTTAATATGGTCAACATTTGTTTGACTTTTAACTTTACAGGAATGAAAGGCTTTCTCATTTCAATTGGGGATTTTCGACGAGACATCAAGCCTGGAGCGCATAGTCAGAGCTTCGACAAAGAAAGGCTGAAAGAGTAGTCACATCGAATTCAAGCATTCAAGGCGAGAAAGCACGATTTCAAGCATAAAGACGGTTTCCTTTAGTGGAAACGTGGGGCAAGCAGTTGTCCAAGATGGAGGAAGTATTGATCATGGGGTTAGTGGTTCTCCAATTAGGTTTTTAGTATAAATAAGTGTTTCCAAGCCGGAAAATGGGTCGCAAATCATTTCTAGAATTCTACAACACTCAAACCACCGGCATCTAGAGAAACGAGTTATACAGAATGTATGTAAAGTAATTTGTTGACCACCTTTATTTTAATGCATTGCATTTTACTTCTTCCTTTAAGTTTAGAGAGACAGTGCCTTTTCTTTACAAACCTGTTGCTCTCTAAGTAACCTGAGTGCATCTCGTGGCTGTTTTGCAAACCTTTTTTTCGATCAAAACCTTTGCACAACATGCTCCTGAGATCTCTAGTTCGGTCTCGCATGTAATAATCAGAACTAGATTGTAGTTTGCCGAAAACAAAGGCAAATAGGTCCAGGGTTCAAACCTCGGCCACCACGAGTTTAAGGTCTCAAAAAATCCTAGTTTAGTTTATTGTACGACTGTACGACGACTTTTCTCTAATGTCACAACTTTCTCTTTTCTCCTCCCTTTCGCTTTTGGTGCACCGATGTTTTCTTCTTCTCATTCCTTCTTCTTCTTCTTCTTCTTCTTCTTCTTCTTCTTCTTCTTCTGAGGCTGTTTTTTTTTTCTTCTGTTTTTTGGCCGCATAGGTTCTGCTGTAGGCTGGTCTAGTGTGTTGTTCTTGTTGTCCCATCCGTCTCGGCTTGAGTTGATTTGGGTTTATTAATATTATTGTTTGTTAAAAAAAAAGATGGTACAAAGGATGAGTAGGAGGATTTTTAAAGTTGGGATTGTTTAATTTTTTTCATAAATCCTTAGATGAAGATGTATGGTTTTTGATATTCATTATGTATTTCATCACTAATTAGTCATTATGCTGAGAATTCACTCTATAACAGGACCAGGGAACAACAAGAGGAAGAATGTAACCTCAAGTAGTGGGAAGAAGTCTTGAAAAAGTGTAGAGGTAATATTGATATAAGGTTCTTTTCTACAAAGGTAATCTAAATCCTAACGGCTTCTCTTTTAATTCTTTTCTCACTATTCTCATCCAATGTGGCTTTTAATTCTTAATTTAAATATATCACCTACTTCTGTTCTGATGCAGCCATTTTGAGATTCTTTTGAATGAAGTAATTTGGTGAATACTAACTGCAAGAGATTGGATCATAGTTTACAAGTAAATAAGTATCAAGCTTAAGGTACTAGATAACTAGCTTTCCTCGTCTTATGATTGCCTCGTTTTATCTTTTTGATTTCCTTGTCTTATCATTTTGCATCAAATCAAATTGATTTTTATGATTTCTACAAACCATGGTTTTTGTTATATTAGAATTATGATTGTGACTGTTCTGCCTATAAGTTGTAATAGTAAAGGTTGAGGTGAAAAGGTTTAAAGTTGAAATTAAAGAAAATAGTAAACAAAAGGATTGTGTAATTGTAGAAAGATTGGATTATGTGCAGTAGCTTGGAATGATGAACAAGAGGATTATTTATTTCTAGGAATGTTTGATGTTTTTTGTTCATTTAGTATAAAATTTCACCTTTTGCTATTATGAAATTTGAGGTGTATTATCATATTTTATTTATATTTATAGTTCACTTTATGTTACTATGATGATATTTTTAATGAACTCAATACTGTTTTTTTATTTAGAAACCTTATTGAATAGCAATTAACACCTTTTCTTTGTTTTATGCAGCATCTTTACCTAATTGAAGTTTACTATCTTTGGTTGATTTAATAGCACTCCTTTTCATCAAGTACACTTGTTTCTGAAAGGTGAGATACTAGTTCTAAATTTTAATCCATGTTATTTATTTTTTTCGTAAGGTATTGTGCTGGAGTTTATGTGTCTAACTGCCAATGGAATGTTGCAATGGAAATTTTGGATTTGACTAATGATCGTTGTGTTCTAGTGTGGTAATCTTATCATAATAATTTAGTTTAGATTTCATACTAACTATGATAACATTTTAATGGTTGGTGTTGACATATAGAAAGTTACTCTGCGATTCATGATTAGAAGAAAGATTATATTTGTGTATCAAGTAGCTCAAGTAGTCCAGATCAAGTATCCAATACACAAAACATGTTTCTGCTAATTATATTGTGTGTCAAAAGGATCACATGCCCTTTTCATCTGACGAGGAAAAAAATCAAAGTGATAAGTTTTGGCATTTTTGTTATTTCGTTGTCTTAGACGGTGTCTAAGAATTGAAAAACATTTCTGTATAGAAGGGTCTCTCGAGAAAGTTACCTAAATCAATTCAACCATTCATAGAGAGGAAGAGATAATTGGGAGTGATTAGCTTATTTTCAATTGTGTTCACCTCAATAAATATTAAGCTTTGCATATTAATATTTTGATATACTCTTATGATAGATTTTTAATTGTGTTCACCTCAATAAATATTAAGCTTTGCATATTAATATTTTGATATACTCTTATGATAGCTTTTCAATTGTGTTCACCTCAATTACTAGTATGATTCCTTCAATCGAACAACGTACTTCATTATTGTTGCAATAAAACTGTTTTGATCTGATAAATTTAGTTGCTTTTAGTGAAACAAGAAACTGTTAAATTAAGCTTCCTTTGTTTTTGCTTACAATATTAGATATGTTTGAGAAATTTCAGAGTTGTGATTTAAATGCACGCATGTCAGGAGTATGGCTAAAATTTGGCTTCCACCATGACAACATACAAATGTATCGAGCTTATTCTAATTTATAAAGAATTTTAGAACAGTAAAAGGAAATTAAGCATGACAACATACAAATGTATTGAGCATATTCTAATTCATAGATTTTCAAACTTTCAGGGATCTGCTTGGGATTGGGCGAGCATGCTTTGAGATGTTGAGGCCCTTGGCTTATAGTCTTCTGGTAGAAATTGCACATCATGTTTGGCAAGATCTGTTTCTATCACATGTATGCTTTTCCTTGGACTTCGTCTCATTTTAGATTTACATGCTGGTTTTAGTGATCTAATAGTAGTAGTAAGTGTTGGATTTACATGTTGGTATTTATATTATTTTAGACAATAAGAATATTATTTATTTTTATGAACTCTATATAATTAAATTAAGAGTACACCCACAATTTGGCTCATGAAAATAGTCATATCAGCATGACAATAATTTTGTTCCTATGACTTTTGGACCATTTTAAAGTTAAAAAGTACACATTGAGGACCAAATTGATATTTAAAATCATTCAAACGACTAAAGTGTTGGTGTAATCTTAAACTATTAATGAGATTTTGTCGTAGAAAACTAAAATTCCTATCAAAAGCATACATTAGTTCAACTAAACATATTATCCATGACTCCAAAGAGAATTAATTTTATTGCCAATTTAGATATCTTGTAAGGAGTTAAGAAGGAAAGGGTAATGATTTATTTGTTTCACATCCATGCAATTAAGTGGTCTTGTGAACTTCTCTATAATCAATAGCTAATGATTATTCTTTTTTGGTTACAAGCTAATGGTTATTCCATAGTGGTTATTTTTGACAAATATATCAGAAAGTAATTATAGTTTAATTGCGCGATAAGTTACAATCATGACTTGCGTGACATTATTGCTTATTTTTGTTAATTGGTGTGTCTTATAAAATCTTTGACTTATTTTTAGGTGGAAGACTTAGAATCACCAAACAGAGCGTAACATTCTTTGGAGTCTATTCATCTCTAGTTGATCAAAACAACTTCCTTGCCAAATATCATCTGCATAATTGATTAAATTTTCATGTTAGGAACTCAAGAAACCTTATTGTATCACTTGTTTGTATTTTATATGAATTAATTTAGTTTTGTCATAAAAATTATTTTAGTTTTATATGTTTTTTATCAGTAAAAAGTTCTATTAAAAATTCAAGAAAAAACTGATTTCTTTTTAAATAAACTCAATAAATTGTGACAGTTCTAAAGTGTTGCAATGGGTTTTTTATTAATAAATTTTATGCATTGCGACCCTTGCAAACTGTCGCAGTCCCCTTTTTTTTATCAAAAAATGTCTTTTGCGACAGTTGTAACCGTCGCAATAGCTTCTGCGTCCCCAACAGTTGCGACCCCAATATCCGCGTCTATTGGGGAACAGTCGCAAATGTACATTTGCGACCCTTCTAATAGTCGCAATCAGCCATTTTAAAAGTCGCAAAATACAAATTTTCTTGTAGTGCAAGGTACATGTTTTGCCGCAGAAAAGTAAGCAGCGAAATAGACTCTTTAAATCCCCTCTATCTATTTTATTGGAATTAAATTACATTCATGCCGCGTTTAGTTATCTTAAGTAGATTATACAAGTGATGAGGTCGTTGGGACTTCTAACCTAGTCGGTTTTCAAGCCGTACCTGCTGGTCGCACAGTGATCCTTACGTGCGGGGTCTATACTATCTCGGTTGATCTAGGTTTATCCTTCTGATGGCTAATTGCACCTGTTTATCGCCTAGTGATCCTTACATGTGGGGTATTACTAATTCAAAGGTAATTGAAACATGAATTTAAATTGGCGTTTCTAGATTTCCAAAGGCAATGAAGGTCAATGTTCCTAACGGTCTTCCCATCTATGAATCTTAGGACACTCATTGCACACTCTCCTTCTCCTCTTGTTAGTTCCACAAATGGGCAGTCCTATCAGCGTCTACCTTACCGAGGGGTCGAGGAGAATGGTTCTACTAGGATCGGTTCACTCCCCTAAGAGACTTGTTTCCCTAATTAATAACTAGTTACATCCTAGGTTCAGCATATTTTACTCAATATTAGTAATGCCACCTCCTATGTACTCATTAAACTGAGGGGTCGAGGAGAATGGTTCTACTAGGACCGGTTCACTCCCCTAAGAGACTTGTTTCCCTAATTAATAACTAGTTACATCCTAGGTTCAGCATATTTTACTCAATATTAGTAATGTCACCTCCTAAGTACTCATTAATAGGGTCAACTCTCTTTCGGTATCTTTCGTATTTTTAATAACTACTTACTTCTTATGTAGGTAGATATAAATATCAAGATATAAGCATCAATATTAGGCCCTGTCACAACCTAACTACCTAATCTAGGGTTGCGCTCCCTTGAAACTAACTAATCCTAATAAAACTTAATAGCGAAAATAAAATATACTAAAATAAACAACATAAATTAAATAATTATCTAACAAAACAAATAGAGGTTCATCTTAGAACCTTAGTCTATAAATATCTAATTACACATGATAACTAAGACAAAATACAAAAAGATAAAAACATACCTTAGAAAAGATAAGGTGAAGATAAAACTCCTCCTGAAGCTCCCAGAATCGCCTTCCTCTTGAACTGCTCTTGTTTGATTGACAAATTATGAATGAGGAAGGTGGTATTTATAGGGAAAGTTTCCACCTAAAATTAGTAGGGTTGGTCACGGCATTTCCCCATTCCAGTCGTCACATAAATGTACCCTATTCTAAATTTGAGATAATTCTAAAAAGACAATCAAAATTAAATTATATACACACTTTGAGTTCTTTTAGGGTTATGACGTGGCTTAGGTTAAGGGTGGATATATTTGGGAAAGTAGGCTAACAAAAGAACTTGGAGTTAGTTTACTAACCTAGGGTTTCCTGCTAAACATTGATGAACTGCCAACCTTCCTTCCTTGAAGCACCCATCTACACTTCCAAGTTCTTAATAGCAACATCGGTCCTTTTATGAGTTTCTTCCTGCTCCTTGGCTATTGGTGGTCGGATTAGGAAAGTGTGTCAAATCGTTTACCAAGTAATAAAGTGATAAGTAGAGTATCATATCCACATGGATTGTCATTTCGTCTAAACAACTCCTATTACTTACTTTAAGTTGACAATATAAAATAAAAGAGACCAGGGTTAGAGATTTCAATTTTTATGTTTGCAACAGAGAAAGTTATATGTTTTTGGTTGAAGAAAAGTAAGCAGCGGTTAGGACTCTTTCAATCCCCCTTATTAACAGTCATGTCGCGTTTAGTTATCTTAAGTAGACTATACAAGTGATGAGGCCGTTGGGACGTTCTAACCTAGTCGATTGTCAAGCTTCACCTGCTGATCGCACGGTGATCCTTTGGAGTATGGATTCCTTTGATGGCTAGAAAAATTTCGCATGTACATGACCTGCTCTTCTGATAACTTTAAACTTGTAGGTAAGCATTCCCCACTTTTATGAGCTTGCTCACATAAGTCGCACGTACTCTTAGCTGATAGTTTGGCCGCTGCTCTTGCTTCCAAATTTTTTGCTATTGTCTCTGGTTGAAGGCTAAGAACTTTGTTACTAGCAAGTAAATCATCCTCAGTGTTAATATTTATCATACATTTCTTCTTCGGGGAAGCCTCCTCATCCGTGTGTGCACGACATTGATTTAGAGACATGTTATCATTCAGCTCCTGTATTTTCATGGTTCCTCCAGCAGAAACATCTAGCAACATCCTTGTATATGGCCTTAGTCCCGTAAAGAAAGCTTGCAGGATATCCATATATGAAAACGTGTGACCTAGACACCTCTTTAAGAATATCTTGAACCTCTCCCATGCATCAGAAAGTACTTCACCCTCTTGTTTCTTGATGGTGGAAATTTCCTTCTTCGACGCCAAATATTTTGCAGTAGGGAAATACCTGTCCAAGAAATCTCTCTTGAGCTGATCCCAAGTCTTGGTTGTACCACTTGGTAACATATCCAACCAATCCTTTGCCCGTCCGGTTAGAGAATATCCAAACAACTTGAGTCATTTGTCAGATTCCAGCACCCCAACTGGATTGATTGTGCTGCAGACATCCAGAAAGTGTGTCAAGTGAGTGTTGCAATCTTCCGATTCCTTACTTGAAAATTCGTCAAACACGACCAGGTTTGCTGGTTTAAACCCAAGTGATACTTCTTCCAAGTTATCCAGTCTCACAGGGTAATGTGATGTTCATCTCCCATTCCTAACTCGTCTGATGAATAGTCTTGTATTAGGATTGTTTCTTGTTGTTCTGTCCATTCTCTTGCAATAATTTTTTTGGTAATTTTTTTTTGTTGGTATTTTTGAATTTTTTAGAAAACAGAAAAATAAAAGATTGAAATAAGTAATTTGAATCGCTTTGTCGAAAATATCAACAATCCCCGACAATGACGCCAAAAACTTGATTGTCGAATTAGGCAAGTGTACCAAATTGTTTACCAAGTAATAAAGTGATAATTAGAGTATCGTATCCACAGGGGTTGTCATTTTATTTGTTTGCAACTAAGCAAGTTACCTGTTTGGTTGAAGAAAAGTATTTAGCGGTTTGGACTCTTCCAAACCCCCTATTTATTTTGTTGGAATAAAATAACATTCATGTCACGTTTAGATATCTTAAGTAGACTATACAAGTGATGACGTCGTTGGGATGTTGTAACCTAGTCAGTTGTCAAGCTGCACCTGCTAATCCCATGGTGATCCTTACGTGCAGGGTCTATATTATCTCGGTTGATCTAGGTTTATCCCTTCGATGGCTAAATACACTTGTTGATCACAGGGTTATCCTTATGTACGAGGTTTTACTAATTCAAAGGTAACTGAAACTTAGAATTAAATTGGCATTCATATTTTTCCAATGGTAATTAAGGCGAATGTTCTTCAAGGTCTTTCCATCTATGAATCTTAGAACACTCATAGCACACTCTCCTTCTCCTCTTGGTAGTTATACAAACAGGCAGCCCTAGCAGCGTCTACCTTACCAAGGGGTCGAGGAGAATGGTTTTACTAGGATCGGTTCACTCCCCATAGACACTTGTTTCCCAAATTAATAACTAGTTACATCCTAGGTATCTTTCATTTAGTTATTAGTTACTTACTTCCTAGATAGGTAGATATAAATATCAATATATAAGCATCAATATTAGACCATGTCAAAACCTAAGTATCTAATATAGGGTAGCGCTCCTTTGAAACAAACTAATCCAAACAAACCTTAATAGCGACATAAAATAAACTAAAATAAATGACATTAAATTAAATAATTATCCAACAAAACAAATTAAGGTTCATCTTATAACCCAAGCCTATAAATATCTAGTTACACATGATAACTAAGACAAAATACAAAAAGATAAAAACATACCCTAGAAAAGTTAAGGAGAAGATAGAACTCCTCCTGAAGCTACTAAAATCGCTTTCCTCTTGAATGCTCTAGTTCTGAACGAGAAATTATGATCGAGTAATGCAGTCTTTATAGGGAAAGTTTCCACCTGACTTGGGCTAAAAACATGGGCTGCTAGGGGCGAACAAGTCACAAAATGTTGGGCGCCTAAGACCATGCGCTAGGAGCATGCTCCTACTAGGTTTAGGAGCCTAGAGCCCCCTGGCATGCGCCTAGCACTTCTGTGTATTAGCTCTCTGCGCCTAGCTTCACTTCTGGTGTGCATTGGCGCTTATATGTGCGTTTCGGTGATGAAATGCCTCTTTTCTTCGCCTTTTAAGGTGTTTTCTTCAATGTAAGATGTCTTGGAACTTGGGAACAAAATCCTCCCTCTATAAAGTCTTCTGAGGCCTCTTGAATATTCATTCTTCATCTTTCCAAGTACCACATAAATCTTCAGATGTCTTGCTTTTCTTGATTTGCTTGATTTCTTCGTGAATTACATCAAGAACACCGTAAAATTGCTATGTTTCAGGAAGAATAGAATTACATACTCAAATATAGAAAAAAAATACAAATGTCCCAAAATCATAGGCAATTGTCCCAAAATCATAGGCAATTGAACATTCCAGTGGGTCAAAAGCTAAAGAAGACACATCATTGTCTTAAGAAGCTTATGAATGGTCTGATTCAGGAGAGGATTATGGTTGGTTGGATTATGAGGAGGAAGAAGAATACATGGAACCTGGAGAAATGGGGTTCCTAAGCTCAACTTAGACACATGCGTTAAGCTCGAGACGTTAAACAAGCGTTGAATGGGAGGCCCCATTTCTTTGTTTTTTCAAGTAATTTTTAATTTTTAGTCATTTATTTTACATAGCCACTCTTTCTAACAATTTGTTTCTTTTACTTGTTGCTAACTCGCGACTAGGCTCGTTGTTTTTAAATGAATTGCATAACTTTCCCATTCAAATTTCAAAAAATTTGTTTTAGTCTTAGAGACTTGTTTCTAACATTGTCAACAAGGGGCTAGCTTAATTCCGAAGTTCAAGAGCACGATAAATATTGGAGCTTGCTACGGAAGATACTTAGAAATAATCAACACCACAATGTTGTATAGCATAAACGGTGAGATTTTGAGCC
>Ga0228710_1012162_pt1 | contig 10776 bp, 4 predicted proteins | sample MedpolnodulmetaG_FD_177995 | JGI IMG/M metagenome (GOLD analysis project Ga0228710, IMG submission 177995) | Root nodule microbial communities from Medicago polymorpha collected in Santa Monica, California, United States - pink nodules | ecosystem: Host-associated > Plants > Roots > Nodule... | reverse complement strand
TATTTTTTTTTTTTTTATTTTTATTTTAGTTTTTTTATTTTTTTATTTTTTTTTTTTTTTTTTTTGATTTTTTTTTTTTTTTTGAGAGATAATTGCCATTTTTCATATTTTTTCCAATCTTGTATTATGACATTTTCATTGAAACCTTTGTGTTTTTTTGATGTTGAGTTGCATTTTTCAATTGCAAGATGATCAAGGTAAAATATTTGATGTGCCCTTTTTATCTTCATACAGAGAAAGAGTTGATAAATACATGGCTGTCCTCAGATTATAGTGACATTCCTTGATTTTGGTTTCAAATATTTGAGGATATGGAGATGATACATCAAGAAAATTCTGAAATCAATGGTATATCAGGTAAAAACTTTCTATACCTTTTCCCTCATTCTTTCTTCCTCCCCATCAAAGTGATGTAAAATGGTTGATATTATTAACAACAAGAATAAGTCATTGGAATTGGATAGAACTGTATGTAACACCGACACTTCAAATTGAAGACGTGTATGTGTTGGTGTAGTACCTATGACGCATGGACACAGACACAGACACCGAACACGACATAGACATCGACACGGATAATAATTTAAAAAAATGACATAATTCAGTGTAATCATAGGTATTGTAATGTTGTCGGTGTCAGACACCGACGCGTGTTTGACAACGGAACACCCCTAATCCGAAGAGTGTTTGTGCTTCATAGTGTAGTACACATATACACGAGACACCGACAGAGGTGGTTATATTCGGTCACTTCTATTTTCTTAAATTATTGTCGGTGTTTTAGTGTCATTGTCATGTGTGTATCAATGCTTCACATGATAGAATAGAACAGATTTATTCACATTTTCCTTTCCCCTCCTCCTCCTCTTTGTTTTGGTTAAACATGTTTATGATAAACCAATCCATGGTTGAGAGGAGATGTTGCAATTTGCTTGCTCTCAAGCAACTACAAATTCATGACAAGCTATGAAACACAGATACTCCTCGGATTAGGAGTTTTTCGGTGTCCAACACATGTCGTGTCTGACTCATATAATTACACTGACATAACACCGACAAATATAATTACACTGAATTATGTGATTTTCTCAAATTATTAGATGTGTCCCCATGTCAGTGTCTGTGTCGTATCCAGTGTCCATGTCTGTATCCGTGGTTCATAGACGACAAGTATTTTTGAATTTTAAGTTAATTAGGGATGTTACTACAATGGCACTATTGAGTTCCTTATAGATTAATAGGATAGTTTTTTTAGTAAAATGTTAAATTTTTGTTCTGAAGAAACAAAATGTGATTACAAGAATGACTCCAAAAGCTTATGATGTTTCTTGTATGGAATGAAAGTTTATTGTGCTACGAAGCACTGATACAGACACTGGACACGATATTGACACATACTTGCCAGTAATATTTAAGAAAATGGAACTAATTGAATGTAACTATATGTGTCGATGTCGGACACCTGACACCCTTTATTGTTTCTGCTTTACTAGAATGACTTTGACTTTGAGAATTTAAACTTGAGGTTTCCTTATCAAAAAAAAGTCGAGTTCCGTTTGTTTTTAAGCATTTGTAAGTTGAGTTTTCAAGGGAATAAAAGAAAAGCTTGACTTGCAAGAAGGTGAACCCCATTTCTACATAAGAGAAAGGAAATATTGGTGTCTGTGATTGTTGAAATTTGTAATGATAAAAGTAACTTCGAAGTGATGCTTTGTCGCAATTTCACAAGTCAGAGTGTATAATGGTATTTCGACAGCCTAACTATAAAATTAAATGTCTCAATTGTAGGGTCAGGATCTTCTTGCCTTTATGATCTCTTTTGCACTGAAACACCAAGTTTAAATTCTCAAAGTCAAAGAGAGCGATGGATGTTATCTGGTATTTTTCCTTTTTAAATTATCTGTTTTTAAGATTCAATGCTCTATTTTGGTCTGTCAAAAAATATAGGCATTGTTTTTTCAATTTAAAAACTGCAATTAGCCTTTTGGGGATTTTAATATCAAAGTTCTGTTTGGACAGTAGAGTTCAACATTTTATGAATTGCCAGTTTTACCTTATTAATTTCTTTTTGGTATAAAATAGCTATTCATTCTTGTTATTACATAAGTGTTTATGTTAGTATATAATGTAATGAATATCAAGGCCTAACTCATCCCTACAAAACCGGCTTGTACGGTGAGGAGTGCCTCCTCTTTATAAACTCTTCTCAAGATTCCTATCAATCCGATGTCGGACTAAATCCCACCCGAGAGTTGGCCGCTAACATATAAGTTAATCCAAACAGACCCTTATTCTTTGAGCTTACACTATTTCTGCATACTTCCAAACATTAGGTCCACAGGAAAGGTTAGACAATCTGATGTGTCAAGCTGGGAACAAGTTCTGTGCTGATTGTGGATCATCAGAGCCAAAATGGGTGTAAGTGTTCACTTTATTTTTAAATAATTTTATCTATGTGCATTGCTAAGTGCTACATTGTTTGAATAACATTATCTTGGATCATGAAGTGGTTATTAATACAGTCTCTTTCTACACAAATCTTAATCTTATTGTTCCTTGTCTAAGTTATAACTGAGAAGCTAAAGATGCCTTAGGACTATCAATTTCAACTTGCTTGTTATTTTCTTTCTATCTTTGTGAAGCAACCGCAGCATGATTTGTATAGTTTTATGTTTAAATTACATGAATCCAATTGAGTTTTGATAAATTTTGTGTAATACGTTTACTCTTAATTAGGCCATGTTTGGATAAACAAATTAAAATTAAGCGCTTATAGCATATACTTTGTTTATGTATAAGTCATTTCTGTAACAAAAGACAAAATGAAGTCAAACTTTTTTTCATACAAGTGCTTATGGACATAAGCTAAAAACAACTTTTGAACATTTCATAAATGGTTTCCATACGCTCTCACAAGTGCTAATGCCAGTAGATCAGCTCAAATAAATCAAACCAAACAGTCCCTTAGTGTGGTTTATCTATCCTACTTGTAAGGTGCTCTCAGTAACATTGTCCTCGGACAAACTTTTAATTTTGTATTTCTAGATCACAAGAAGTTTAGAATGAGGAAGAACCTTGAAGACATGAAACTTTCTACTCAGAATTAATTGACAATTTACTTTTATCAGTAGATCATTAGTTTATATTATTTGCATTTGATTTTATTTATAGTGCATTGTTTGAATTTCAGGTCTTCAAGTCTTGGAGTATTTATTTGCATCAAGTGCTCTGGTATACACAGAAGCCTAGGAGTTCATATATCTAAGGTATATTCCTAACATAATATGTAAAACACATGTTATTTGACAGTTCATTTATTTTGTCAAAAAGATATGTCCCTTTCCTCGGCTATATTTCCTTCATGGACAAAAAGGAGAAGGTCGAGTGTTAAATTTGATAAAATTGCTTCTTCAATATAACTTAGTTATGTTTCCTAGATTGTTTTTCTTGAGTGCATGTTTGGATTGACAGTGAGTGTAGTAGAATCATGGTGGATGATGTGCCATCGTAATTTTGCAAAAGCTACACTTAGAAGCTTCAAAAGAATTATGGTGGTACTGAGATTTCATCAAACTCACCTGTGATTCTAAACATGCAAATATAGTTTGTCTGTGTTTACATTCTTTTAATCTGTGGTTCAGCTAAAGGTTATCTTTTAATAAAAAAAGTAATTTAGCAAATGTTCTTAAATATACTTTGTATTCTATAGCCTGTTTGAGATTCATTTTACTATTGGCACACTTTTTTCGTAGATTATGAGAAGTTTAACATGATTTGACATGATTATAGGTTCTGTCACTGAATCTAGATGAATGGACAGACGAACAAGTTGATTCATTGGTCAACTTGGGTGGAAATACACTAATCAATATGAAGTACGAAGCTTGCGTGCCAAGTTACATAAAAAAACCAAAACCAAATTCTTCCATTGAGGAGCGCTCTGATTTTATTAGGTAACTAACTGGATTAAAAAGCGTCACGAGCGCACAAACACACACGCACACAACAAATTCATATTTATCTTGAGATAGGATACCATTGTTTTTCACTTCTGTTTTTAATTTTATTATTCAGGAGAAAATATGAGCTGCAACAATTTTTGGATTCTGAGGAGAATTTGATTTGTCCCTTTATACCATCCCACGCAAGAACAACTTCATCTAGTCAGAGCAGTTCCTCAAGCTACAATCCTCCACAAGAAAAAAAACGTTATGATAAACAAACAACTAGAAATCGTATTGGGCTATCGTTTCGAAACAGCTGGGGAAGAAAAGATTCTGAGAGTAAGAGTACAAAGAAGAGTAACTCGTTGGTAATGTTTCATTTCATTACTGCTAGCCCTATTAGTCATTGGCCAAATATATTGAATAACTTCTTTTAAGTTAGTTAATGCAATAAATAATGCTATCTATGTTGAGAATTCTTATAGACTTAAATATGTTTCTTGTCCCAGTAATATATCCAGCTTTAGGTTTTGTCGAAACGGTCCCTGTAATTTTTTGTTCTATTATAGTCCCTATTTTTCCATTTTAGTCTATGTAACATTTTGTTTATGTTCTTCTAGTCCCTGTATGTTTGAAAACTCGGTATCCGGCTCAAGGACTGACTAATTCGAGAGACCAATCAGACCGTCCTCTAGCAGGGGGCACGTTTAAAGCCAGAGGCAAAACCCTATATGTTAGAGACTCAAAACAAAAAATATATACTACAGGGAATAAAACAAAATATATAAAAAAAATATTATAACTTCATAAGTACTAAAACGAAATGTTACAAGGACTGAAAGAGAAAAAGAATAGGGATAAAGGTATATTACGGGGACCAAAAACATAATTATATATAAGCATATGTGATACGACAAAAAATAATGGCTTATGGAAAATTAAGCTTTTAGAGCTTGCTTCATTCGGAATTCTATTTTCTCATGTGCTTCAAAGCTTTACTGAGAATCATCTTGAGAATGGGAGCATTCATGAAATTTTAAGCATGATAAGTATTGAAATGTTACATTTTCCTTTGTTCTTGACTACTGAATATTGTTTCTCCCTATTTACTGTTATAGGCAGGTATGGTTGAATTTGTTGGATTGATTAAGGTTAATGTGGTTAAAGGCACTAACCTAGCTATCAGAGATATAGTGACTAGTGACCCTTATGTTATCCTTTCTCTTGGTCACCAAGTGAGTTTCTTCATGTCAAAACTACTTAATACTTATCATAATGCTTGCAAAGGAAAATGTAACATTACATATGTAACATTTTTAATGTCTGATCTTGCAGTCGGTGAAGACGCGTGTCATAAAGAACAATTTAAATCCTGTTTGGAATGAAAGCTTAATGCTGTCAATCCCTGAGAACATCCCTCCTCTTAAAATAGTAAGTTGAATTGTTCACCATTTTCTGTGAGACATCATTTGAAAAATAAGCTTGGAATTGGTCTTTTGGTAATTGATACCTTAATCTTACTTCTTAAGCGATGTTTTGGTTCCACTTTTGAAGGAGCCAAAATTGATGCTAGAGGTGTAAGTTGAGTAAGCCTATAGTCTGCGTTCGATTTCTTTCTGGATTTCATGTTTGATAAGATTCGGTATGATCCTTACATGCAGATTGTATACGACAAAGATTCGTTCAAAAACGACGATTTTATGGGAGAGGCTGAAATAGACATTCAACCATTAGTATCAGCAGCAAAAGCATATGAGAAATCATCAATCATGGAGTCAATGCAGCTTGGAAAATGGGTAGCAAGTGGTGATAATACACTTGTTAAAGATGGAATAATTTCTCTTGAAGAAGGGAAAGTGAGACAGGAAATCTCACTCAGGCTACAAAATGTTGAGAGAGGTGTTCTTGAAATTGAGCTTGAATGTGTTCCTCTTACTCAATAGATGAGAGAGATAGGAGCTTGAATGTAAATTTGCAAAAATTACATTTTGGAAGCATTTATTTATCAGTGTAGATTATCCTGTCTCAGTCTCAGTTTTCACTTTGTACATTAATTCTGTGAGACTGTGACCATCCTTATGTAGATTAAAAAAAATATGAATTATCACCAAGTGTTTTTTTGGAAGAGACCTTATTGATAAATTTCAACCTTTTTGCTTGTGAAAACAGACCTATTTATTGAAATAGTACTTGTTACTTTGTAGGACGCTCTCAAATTACGTCTCTGATATGATGAATATTTCAATGAAGTTTTTGACTTTGTCAAACGTTCTTCACTTTCATCGTTTTGTTAGTGTCGGTTGATTAACACGGTTTCAATGAGGGACTTGTCTGTTAAATATCACATTAGTCCCTATATTTAGCTACATACCGTAAATTTGGTCTCTATAATGTTCAACTTACTATCAATACGATCCCTAACATTATCATCGAATTTGCAAACTTATGCAAAGTCTATAGATGTTAAAATCGGTAGGATACACGTAAAAATGATCCCGGCATATTCAAAACAAAACCAGTAAAAAATCATATGCAACATAACAAGCTAGTAAAACATGAACCATTGATTTACAACTTCCATAACCTGTGTTACACAAGAATTTGGAGCTAATAACAGCAACAAATATAATGCAAAATTATATGGTAAGGCACACTAACTTTAAACATGAAACTGTTATTTTTTTAAACCTTTTTCATGACTTAACAGTTGCCATAATCTCAAGGAATCTCACCTACAAAGTTCATTGTCAACAGTTAGGTTTGAAATTTGATTGAGACTTTGGAGCTCAAAATTTTCAACTGTCGGCAAGTAGTGTCCACTATTTACATCAAAATTACAAGAGTTTTTGCCCAATGCAAAATTTCTATATTACTCTACTTGATTCGTATTCCACGGCACCGGTTAGCATTTCTTTTAAACAAATGGATAAATATTTGGATATACAATCAAGAATAAAGTATCTTCTCAGTTTTCAATTTTAATTTTTTGATCGGTCAATAAATTTCTTTCATTTTCTTTTGGTGAGTACAAATGTCCTCGATGAGACTATGTTTACCTCACGGTCAAACTCCAAATTATCAAGGCTCTTCCCTTAAAAACCGGAGGGTTAACACCAAAAAAGAATACTCTCACAATCCTAGTTATTTAATTTAGATACCTCACACTAGTTTTCTAAATACTATTTATAATTAATTTACATTTAGAGAAGCGTGCTCTTTGCAAATTCAACGAAAGTGTATAGAACAAAATTTATCATATGGCTTATCAGATGATAAATTCAAATTCAAATTCAAGTCTCGAGGGATTAGTCTCTACACTTATAAGCATATGATACCTCATACCTGATCCACGAAAAAAAATGGGAGTGAAATGTTTAACCATCTATGTCTTTGTAGGCTTTAATCATTTGGTATTATTATTGGAGCTTTATTTATTTTTTTAAGTTGAGCTTAATTTGTTTAATTATTAAGGAGTGAGCCAGACACTTAAACACTTTAATCACTTCATTATGAATATGAAGAAACGCCTAATTGTGGTGATATTTGTTCATTAAATGAAATAACGCCTAATTGTTAACCTTCTAAACCTTCTAAAGGGGTGACTTATCATCTAACCCTTAACTTGCTAAACACGAAAACACTAAAGAAACTATTAGCATATTATTCTACCATTATTATATATGAAAATTGCATCACAAATTAGCCATGATTGGGTCAAAACCACGTCAATTTTAGGACTGAGGAAATGCTAACAACACTCATAAAATATATCAACTTATATTTTTTATTTTTACAAAAACTATATACCTATGTACAACCTTAATAATGGCCCAAACCAAAATGTTGACTAATGAAAGAGGAACAGAACCGTATACCATCAACAAACACAAAAAATTACACAAGTTACATTTATAAAATCTTTAAAATAAAAAAAAAGAGTTTAATGGGCATACATCACTGTAAAATGGTTTTAAACTACCGTCCAATTAAAAATCATATCAATATATCATGTTATAGAGCTAATTTCAAAATATCTTTGTAATTTGACAGATTACAAGATATTCATTGGATGTCAATGTAAAATTATTTTACACCGTCGGTACATCTGTGATTTTCTCAAAACAAAATTATAGAAAGTTTTTTATTACAAAATGAATAACCCATTTCAAGAACTTTCGCTAGTTTATCATGAAAAGGCAGAATAATATGTGGAATCACTTGAAGCTTATGGGCATGGAAAGAATAATAACAAATGTTCTTTTCTTCCTTCTTTCTTATGCTCTTTGAATTCACAATATCTACTTATAAAATAACATCGGGCTCATAAAATTAGTATTAAAAAAAACATTATTATTCAATAATAAAAAGTCCAAGTTGCAATTTTATTCATAAACAAACAAGAGTAAAGTAAACACAACATCAGAGAATAGGAGGAAAAAGGGAATAAGACATTCCATTCTTTATCATTATCTATAGATGTTTGCATAATCTTATACATCATTTGATATTTACATATGCACATTATGATACCAGTTTTGCAGTTATGTTTAATGTTAAGGTAAAAAAAAAAACGCACTTGAACAAAACAAAACGATGTTCAAGGCGCAAAAACACCACTGTCATGGTTTTAAATTCCGGGCTGCAACCATAATCGCTTCTGTAATATAAATGATTTTGAAATCTCTGCAACAGCATCGCAATTTCGACTATATTTCGCCACATTTTACAATATAAAGGATCGATACACAGCATCGCCCTCATTTTCATAATCGCACAACATCATTCCAGAACAGGCGCAACAAGGACACCTTACAAGTCCATTCTCATTGCACTCCAAGCATCTTTTCAACAAACCTTCCTCCTCATCGAATAATTTCCTACTCCCACTGCAATTCTCACAAGGTATAAACCTAGCATCGCCACAACTCTCGCAAACAAAGCCAGGCTTCATCTTCGGAAAACCTTCGAGAATCCTTTTCAATTCACCAGTTTCAAATAGAGACTTAATCACATCAGCACCACCGATGTACTTTCCTCTAACAAACACTTGAGGTAGTGTCACGTTTTCCTCACCCATCACAGACTGCAGCAACAATTGATAGACAAAATTAAGACAAAACATAATAGTGCATGTTACAACAAAACATGGAGATGGGTTAAAATTGTACAGAGTATACTATGTAAAATTATGTTCTATATTGGATATTAAATGTATATTAACATACATAATATCATCAAAAGGAAAATATTAACAAGCTTTCAAAAGAGATCAACAGTTGCAATTAAAAATTTCATGCGACTGTATGGATCCGGTTTTCCTGCTATTAATTTGATATCAGACATTACACAATAACAAAATCAATTTTAAATGATCACTATCATTGATTTAGATCAGAGAGTCTAAATTAAAAACTGCGTGACACAATTGCAGCACTAAATCAATTTCCCAAATTCATAGCTTTTCTATTTGTATTCACACAACCACGCAACCTTCGATATGAACATTGTCATATTCGATCAAGATTGGACAAGTCAAGGTTCAGTTTCAAAATGCAGTCAAATTCAGCAAAATCAATATGTGGGTCATCTAATCTGAATTTAACCATCAAGACCTCGTGACAACTTTAAATGCAGAATTTAGAGGATTAAGTCCTTTATTATGCATCAACAATCACCACCACAAGAACAATGTAAAATCCTGTCTACTAAAATCAAAACGTTTCATTTCAGAATTTTATATCCCTCATTTTTCACCATACGTTACAAAAATTGTAACCATCTTTAAATCGGTAAAAATTAAATAAGTAATTAAAGATAGCATCAATATTTCTACACCAAACCAAAAAAAAATTCATCAGTACATATGTCAGAATCATGACGAGTCAACTCAACGTGATTATACTGACGAGTCAACATAATCCATAATAATATCGACCACTCTGACATATCTATCGTAACATCAAACATGCATTAAGATAATTGTGGATATATATACGTCAGAATCACGACGAGTCAACATGATCATACATAATCACAGTTACTCTGACATACCTATCGTAATACCAAACATGCATTAAATATTTCCGTACATGTCATGAAAAGAACAAGAAGAAAGAAGGTTTGGTACCTGCAATTCTTTTCTGAAAGCACGATCCATAGAAACATCTCTTTCATCAACCCAAACCCTAAACCCTTTCAAGATCATCTTAACAGCATTACAATCCTCAAACGTTCTTCTTATCCCTCTCAAACTTGTCAAATACACCACAATCCGATCATCAGCATCCGCCAACCGAAACAACATCCCCGCTTCATCTTCTTCCGAACCAGAACGCGACTTCTGACCTAACCTCGAAGCCGCACGTGGTTCGGAAGAAGGTTTTAAATTCGACGACGACGATGATAATTCTTTTGTCGTCGTCGTCGGTGATTCGAATAAAGTGCAGAGTTTCTTCACCATTCTTCCACGTAGAGATGATTTCATTGACTCCATTGAACCGTAGAATTTGCTTAACGAACCGGACCGGTCTAGAAACTCGTTGAATGGTTTCTGTGATTGTTCTTTTGATGACGTGTGCATCGTGTTCGATCGGTTGAAGAATTGAAACCTCGACATCTTCGGAAAATTCGACAATTCAACTTTTTTTTCTTTTTTGAAAATCACAAAGATTCTAAACTTTTTTCTTAAAAAAAAAAAGTTCTTGATTTTGTTTTTCTGTTTGCAATATTTGGTTTTTTTGTTTTTGTTTAAGGCTATGGATTTTTTTGTTTCCGTTGAGGTTGTTGTTTTTTTTTTTTTGTTGGTTAATTGGTTTTTTTTTTTTTTTTTTGA
>Ga0228710_1012158_pt1 | contig 10778 bp, 2 predicted proteins | sample MedpolnodulmetaG_FD_177995 | JGI IMG/M metagenome (GOLD analysis project Ga0228710, IMG submission 177995) | Root nodule microbial communities from Medicago polymorpha collected in Santa Monica, California, United States - pink nodules | ecosystem: Host-associated > Plants > Roots > Nodule... | reverse complement strand
CTCACAAGATCATGAAGGATAGTAGAGCATAATTCAACACCCTTTCCTAGTAGTGCAACAATAACACGAAATTCACAATTAATGTCTCCAACAACGTCAACAATATTTTCAACATATAGATGCTTTAACGTAGACATTTAATCAATATACTTTAAGCTATGAGGCGTTGCATCGGATAAAGCCTTAAAAAGATGTGCATTGATTCTACGCGATGTAGGCAAAGAAAGCCACCTGTTGTCATGTAATGAGCCAATATACTCAATAAAGCAAAACAAAAAGAGATGAATGCTTTGTCGAGAGTTCAAGTGACACTCCTGGCCTTTGTAAAGGGTAACGTGCAAAGTTTATAGATTTTGGAAGCATTGTTTTAAATGTTTAGTCTATGGTTGCAATAAATATTAGTTTTGCATAGAACTCTTTGTGAATAGAGTCATTACACAACATCAACAAATCAAAGTATTCGGTTCTGCCTTATTAAACTAGGATTCCGAGATACTTGGTCAAACCCTCCCATCGAACTCCGCAATATCAGGGGTCCTTTCCCCGAGAACCGGACGGTTAACACCAAAAAAAACTAGGATTCCGACCTATTGAAGTATAGTTTCTTATCATCTCCCTATTCAACGCTCACAATTACAGGTAGAGGAATGATTCTTTGATAAGATGTCACAATCGCTCTACAAACCTAACATCATCTGGCGTGATAGTTATATTTTTCTAACGATGAAGTACTGGCAAAGGCAAAGACAAAACACGACTTCAATCTGAAGTGTTTTGTGCTACGTAGATTATTAATCCATAGTTTCATTTCTTAAATCGCAGTTGTGTTGTAATTTGACAGATTTGAGCGATATAGGGTGCGAATTGACAAGTGATCCATACTATTGAGTCTAATTCAAGGTGCACATGATCTAGCACAATATCTGTGGTGCACGAAAAAAACCTTCTTCGAGCCAAACTCTCTTCCACCCACAAGTATGGGAATGTCCAGAAAGACTTCTTTTCCACAAAAATTTGCTAAATATAGTATATTATGTTAACATATTTAATGGTCTTATTGTAAAATCAAGGTTAAAGAATGTATCATGTTAGATTTCAAAAAATATTTATACATTCAAATTGCAAATAAATTAAGCTGAAACATACCAAATGCAAAATAGAACTTTAAATAGCTTAACATGTCATAACAATGTTTAAAAAAAGGCTTAAACGCATTTTTTAACCCTTAAGTTTGCAAAACTTGTAATTTTGGCCCCCTTTTAAAAAAATGACAAAAGTAACCCCCATATTTACCCCCTTTTACAAAACATCAATTTTGACTCAGTCAATCATACTTGGCATGCCACATGTGTAAATTTTAATTAAAAATTATTAAAATTGCCGTGTGTATAATTTGAATAAAAAAAATAAAAAAAGGAAAGAAAAAAGGGAGAGGCACGTGAGGTTCTCTTTTCTCTCTTCTTTCTTCCTTCTTTTCCTTACTGTTCTTTCTTCCTCTTCCTAACCCACCGCTCCTTTTTCCAGCCACCCACCACCATGGTGCTTTTGACCACCATTTATCAAACAAAATACATAATATTTATCATCTCTTCGTTCTATATCTCATCCTTTAATTTATTTTTTATTGAAGATATTTTCTGAGTTTTCAAACGTCATCTTCATCGTTAGATCTCGTCCACCACAAATTGTTTTTTGACAAATTACCCCAATAAATATACTCTCCTTCGTATTCCCTACAAAATCCAACAAGAAAAATCATGTTTGGATGAGCTTGCTCCGGCAACCACCGTACCGGAAAACATCACCACCATGCTGGAAAAATCTGTTTAACGTTTGCTTACAGCAGCCACAACGGGTGTTTGAGCAGAAATCAGAAACCATGCTTCTGTTTTTTTTTTAATTTGTCAAACGGATATGTTAAATGCGTTTCAGATCTGTGGCTCCTTGTGTTGTGTTGTTTATATGTATTTTCACAAAAAAAAAAAGGGTATTTTTGTGTTGTGTTGAGAGAAGAAGAGTGAAGGAATGTTGGTTATTATTGCAATGATGGTTGAGAAGATGAAGAGGGAATTTGGGTTTTTTTTTTATTATGGAATATAAAAGAGTTGATGTGAGTAGTAGGTAGAAGAAGGAGAAGTGAATTTTGGTGTGATTTGGGTTTATGAAAGAGCAAGAACAAAAGAAAAAAATGAAAGATGGAAGCTGATGATGATGATGGTCATTTGTTCTTTGAAGCTCTCATGTGCCAAACTATTTTTTTGGTGATTTTTTATTTTTTTATTAGCTAATTATACGCATGGAATAAAAAAATTAAAAAAATACACAAGTGGCATGCCAAGTATGGTTGGCTGGGTCAAAATTGAGGTTTTGCAAAAGGGGGTAAACATGGGGGGTCATTTTTGCCATTTTTTTTAAAAGGCGGCCAAAATTACAACTTTTGCAAACTTAGGGGGTAAAAAGTATGTTTAAGCCTTAAAAAAAACGTTAGACTAAAAAAAAACTTATATACCAGTAATAGGCTAGCCTTGGATCTTAAATATTTTAAACACACATATTTACATAAAACCTAACACAGTTTAGCTTATACTCACATAAACTCCTCTTGACTTCGAGCCAACTGAGATGCTTCATACTAGAAGTGTACGCAATTCAGGTTGGATAGATTTTGGCCATACTCATTATTTGATCCAATCAACTTTTATCAATTCTAGTTGAGCTCCTTCAAAAAAAAAAAATCAATTCTAGTTGAGTTAAAAGGCTTGTAAATTTTCTACCAAATCAATCCAACCCGTGATAAGCTAGTTTCTTTGGTTCAGTCATTGGAGCATAAGGCATAAGATACACTTACAATTCAAAAAAAACAATTAAAAGACATTCTCTTTAAAAAAATTTAACGGTTAGACTACGGTTACCTTGTAGAAATATCTAGGCAGACAAAATGACAACAACCATGTTCTCAAGAAAAAAAAAATGACAACAACCATTAAAAACATAGACAGGGAGTTGGGGTTCGAACCGTAGTCATGACATCCGGTCTAAGAATTTTGACATTTTTTCGATTGAGTTAAGGGTTTTTTGGGCCTTTTAACATATTTTATCTATCAAATATCTATAGACTAAAATCCGAAGTTTAGTTCACAAGAGATATATATGTTTTGATAGCATTATCGTCATTGTCAAACCACATCTTAAAGAACAAGGAATACATTCTTTTTTTACGAAATAGGAATATCTGCTGATTAAAAAAAAATCGTTGACAAGATATCAACAACCACCGGTGGCGGCATGGATGGGGCACGGTCCACCCAACCCCCAAAAAAAACTTTTTTAATAGGTATATTCACATACTATAGTTTAAAGTTTGAAGCGTGTCTTGGTGATAAATAATATATATAATAAAAAAATATATATATATATATATATATATATATATATATAGACACACACACACTTATTATAAGCATTTTAGTTGCATGTTCAACTCCCACGGGTAAATTTATTTGTTGATTTTTTTTTATTCTTCTGTTGAATTTCTCTCTATTTATATTTTTACGTGGGATTCTTTTCTTTTTTTATACGAAATATATTAAACCCCTTATATATGTTAAAACATATCTTAAAATAATATTTTTTTTAATGACAAATGTTATTATGTTAATTGTGATGTTAGTATTTTCTTATTTTATAAACCATGACGTCACAACCGAAATTGCGATCACACTTTTTATAAAACCTTGTATATATGACTAATGAGATATGTAGGTTTCTTGATAATCCAAAGGAGGAAACAACAAAGGAAAAATCGGTTGCGGTTTCATTTAGCAAAGGTTCTACGGCTTTTAAGGAATAGGGCAACGAGACGAAAGTATACCTCTCGATTTTCTTAGTCAAATGAGGCTAAACTGTCCTAACAACAATAAGAATAATATCAGCAACAACAACACGTTTTCGACGTTTACAATTTCAAAGCCAATGAATGACCATCATTATGATAACAAAGGGATGCCATACATGCAAGCATTGTCATTTGCAGATCTGAAGCATCTTTTTAAACTCAATTTTGATTAAAAATTTGGCGACGATGAGATAATGAAGAAATATGTAAAATTCATGGTAACATGAACGTAGCCACATAAATGCCACTTGGACTAAAGAAAATACACGTCTCACTACCACGTCAGCTCGTTAACTCAATTTAAATGCAAAAACCATAGTTAACAATGAAAACGATCTTGAGAGTAAAACTTGGTAAAAAAGATTAAAAAGAGTAAAAATGAAATTTCGAAATAAAAATCATTTACATATTTATCCGTTAATTAAATTCATAAAAAAGATTCTTCATAAAAAATGATAAATTTTTTTATCTTTTCGTGGTGTCCAAGGTTCCTCCAATGGACCTTACATACATGCAAAAAGCAAAAGTTGTATAAACCTTTGTTAAAATTCTACTACGCGTTAGTGAGAGAAACCTTCTTTTTCTCTCTCTTCTCTCATCAACCCTCAAACCCCTATTGCGTACTTTGCAATCGACCCAATAATGGCTAACAGTAACCTTCCTCGAAGAATCATCAAGGTTCGTTCCTTTCAAGATCCCTATTTCAATTTCTCTGATCGATTCGTTTTATCGATTTCTAAACCTAATTACTTTAAATCTTGTGTTTATCACGTTGATTATTAGCTTGATTGAACGTAAAATTGCATGTGAAATTTAGGGTTGATTTGATTTTTTTCAGTGGAACTTGCTTAATTAATTAGTTTAATTTCAGTGATGATTACAAAATTAGGAAAATTAAAGTGTTAGATGTGGAATCGGTGATTCAACTTTTTTTTTCTTTTTCTGATTTGATCTTTGTTGATGTTAAATTTTAGTTTTGAATTGTTTTTATTGGTTCTGTATTTGAATTTGATTTTTGTGGATGTTTTGATAACTAGTTTTTCTTTTATCTCTTCAGGAAACACAGCGTTTGCTCAGTGAGCCAGGTATTGGTTTATTCTCATCGTTTTGTAGTGTAGAAAGTTTCACTCCGTTAATCGGAAAGTGTTTGTTGTGTGGTTCTTATTTTTTGTGGTTTTTGTCTTAATATAGTCTTTTCTAAGATATGTTTTGCCGTAATTTAATCTATGTAGCTGACCTCACTTAGTAGGATAAAACTAGGTTGTTTTTGTTTTCTAAGATACCTGGAAGTTTACCCTATGAAGCACAGACACGGGGATGACACGGACACCGATAATAGTTTGAGAAAATAACATCCTATCTGTTGGTGTCGGTGTCGTGTCACGATAGGTTTCCGACACTAGGACATGCCTAATCCGAGGAGTATCTGTGCTTCTTAGATTTTACATTTACATCAGTGTTGTAAAAGTGTGGCGCTATATAGCTATATCACAGTGGAAATTGAACAAATCCCTATTTTCCTGCTTTATGACATTTAATGCAAAATGTTTTCAAATAGCGGCAATACCGTTGCTGTAACAATGTTGTATAGTGGAATTTGAACAAATCGTTATTTCTGCAATCCGCATTGAACAAACCGTTATTTCTTGCGATCCGCACACAATTGACAACACTGTGCTAAATGTATTCTTGTTTTGTTTTGCTGTGTTGATTTATAACATTGAACAAACCATTATTTCCTGCGATCCGCATTGAACAAGCCGTTATTTCCTGCGATCCGCAATCAACAACACTGTGCTAAATGTTTTCCTGTTTTGTTTTGCTGTGTTGACTTATAATATTTGATCTGATGATGCAGCACCTGGAATCAGTGCATCCCCTTCGGAAGACAATATGCGGTATTTCAATGTGATGATCCTTGGCCCAACTCAGTCTCCTTATGAAGGTAGTGATGACACTAACCACCTGGTTTTACACCTTGAAATGAGCATGTGTTTATCTTTGCTAGAAATGGGAAATTAATTATTTTTGGACTTTTGAGTAGGTGTATTATTGTTTTCTATAAAAGATTTTTCTCTGATATACAGACATGTTTTGGGAATGATACTGAAAGGAAACTGCTTTTATTTTTTGCCATGATATTTCAAATTCACTGCTTTTTTATCTCAAGTTGAACATAAACGGTTCGCCACTACAAACAGTCTATTAGCTATGTGAAATGGTATCCTGTTAATAGTCTTGCAAGGCAAACAATTTGAGTAATGAGGTGGGCATAAGAATATTTAGATCTCATCATTATAGTCGTTAATGATTAAAGAATATCTGCTTGTCTGCTTCGCACAGATATCTTGTCTTCTTATCATGTGTTTAACTTTAACCCCTGTATACATCTTCTTGGAACTATTTTCTTTGAAGTCCATTATCTTGGTCCACATTGTTATCCCTTATATTTATCCTTGAGCCGAAAATTATTTCTTTTACTGTTGGCATTATATTTCCAGCTTTCGCTACATATATGGAAAATAGTCAGTAGCTAATTACCACAGGTTGTCATTCTTGTGCATATAGAAAGTGCTTTATGCTTCATGAAGGGCTGCTTGCGTAGGTTGGCTCTGTTCGATAAAACGCGGTAGCGTTTTTTTTACAAATATTTTTTTATGACCAAACAAAATTAGATTTCTTATGAGCAGTGCTTTTCATTTGACCTATAAAGTACAAACCACTAACTCTTCAAATGGGTACCCTTCAAAATGGTTACTACATTAGAGTCAAGTCACAAACTGTGTTGAATTATAAGATACTATGAATGCTTATACCCTACATCTTTTAATAGTTTTTGAATTTTTCCACCAATACAAATGGGATATCTAACAATTTGATATAGTATAGTATCTTATTGTGTACAACGACTAATGCTGAGTTGGTTAAGTTGGAGACTTTGATGTCTTTGTTCCAAATTAGGGTCTGTCGTGCTTTGTTGTTCTTATTTTATATGTGTGTGTGTGTGTGTGTGTTGTAGTTGCATCTGAACCAAGACGTTTTATATTTTAACAATATATACGTCACAGTTGTGTCCCATGTGTGTATACTTCTATGATCATTTCTAGTGGATTATTTGATGAGCTTATTTCTTGTATGTAACTCTTTTGGTGCCCCAAAAAGACTGGGTCAAACACTAGAATTTAGAATAGAAGAGCTAATAAGTTACTGGGTCGAATTAAAAGATATTTACATACTCTAATCATTGTTATTGTGGGTCATCTGTTATACTCTTTTTCGCCTCCTATTTGAAAGTCATAATGTATTATAAATTTGTATGGAAGTTGATGCATGAGTTATGGCACTTGGTTGGAGTGGGATAAACAAGATTATACTCGCATCACCACTTTTCCTTTTCAAGAAGTTGATGTATTATAAATTTGGACTTCTGAAGGGTTCGCTTCATAGAGTGTATAGTGCACCCTGCAGTTCAAATACGATGCATAGTGTGTCTCATTTTAGCTTGCGTGAGACATGGAAATACGTTTGTATGGAAAGGAACTGTGTTATATGTGAACACTGCGCGTGTGTCTCGTGTGTATCTCTGATCATATTTTAGGGTTTGGAAAGGAATAGATTACTGAATAACAACTAGCTTAACTATACTAGAATTTTTTTATTCTCTCCTACCTCTCCTCATAAAAGAAAGAAATCTCAAGTTTACTGATGTGCAAGTGTTTTGTTTGCATTACTAGGGGGAGTTTTCAAGCTAGAACTATTTTTGCCTGAAGAATATCCAATGGCTGCTCCAAAGGTACTTGATTTAATTGTTTTCATTTTATTTTCATCTGTGTTGTGATATTATTTTGGTGTTAACTGTTAAGTTTCTTCTGTGCTCTTGTCCACCAAGAAAAAATGACATAATTATAAATTATTTTCACCTTTAAACTTTTTTAAGAGTTTTAGAAAAAGGTTGTTCCTCTTTGTGTTTTTAAAGTTCAATGCAACATGAATTATTGTTTTGTCAATAATACCCTTAACTATTCATTGCAGAGGGAGTAATAGGTGGAATAAGTTAATAAATAGTTAAGGGTATCATTGAAAAAGACAAATAATTCCATTAAAAGTAGCAATTTACTGGTCCTCTTGGCATGTGTAAATAATCTTAAAATGACGGCTAAAAAGAAACAGATACATTTTTCATGTCTTTGTATCTGATGATCGATGCCAAACTTATGAAGGCCATGGGACAAGATATTCTGTAAATTTGAAATTAATTGCACAGATGCACAGTCTTGTGTACACACTTACCTTTCCCTTCATATCTCCCCCTTTGAAACTGATGCAGCGAGAAATGATAAACGTATTTAATTAACTGTCTTAACATAGTTTTCAAAATTTTAAGATGATAAGTAATTTCAGATGAGTTGATGTATTAAGATTGTGTGTGAAAATTCAATCAGCTAGCTTTTTACTTATAAGCTTTCATCTAAAAAAATAGCTTCTCCGGTTAGAACCCAAGAATTCTAATCTTCAAGATTAGAGAAATGTGTAAAACAAACTCGAATAGATAAAGATAAAGATTGCACATGGCTGAGGAATTTCTTATTTGTGTAGTGAGATTGAAAGTGAAGATACAACAGGTATACAATGAAGATGATAACCTTACACACCAAAGGAACACTCTCATTTCACACCAGATAATTCTCTAGTCACAATTTAAGTATTAAAGCTATCTTTCCTCTCTACCAATTGATGGCTATTTAAAGACTTCTATGATTAACCAAAATAGCAACTCTTAACAACCACCTAACAAGCTTATCAAATTACTAACTAACTCTTAACTACTCTAATCATCTAATATTCTTTATTCTAACATTCCGCCATTTGTTAGATTGTCCAAATAGAGTCACAATGTGTTTCTTTTAAAATGAAATTGAAATATTTTCTTGATAAATTGGGATGGAATATAATAATGCTCAATTTCTATGTGGTCTGGGATAATGTTATGTATATTGAGGCCATTACTACTTCCAGGGTTTAGGAAACGACTGTCACAGCTATCATGTATCTGATAGGGGTTTACATTTACAAAAGAAGTCTAGTAGGAGGTTTTTTTTTAAAAGGGGGTTCCTCTTCAAATCATGCCTCCATTCAGAATTGTGTGATTGTTTATTATTTTTCTCTTTCTTTTCTGGCTTTGTTTCATTGTGATGATAAAATATGATATGATAGATTTGAAGTGTGCATTTTTTCTAAAAAAAATCTGTAATAATTCTTATTCCTAATTCAATCATGCCTTGCTTCTTCCAGGTTAGGTTCTTGACAAAAATATATCATCCTAACATTGACAAGGTATGTTTTGCTTTGCTTCCCTTTGCTTTTCTATTCTTCTTTGATGATAACCTTTCATAAAAATTGAACTTTGATTCGATGCAGCTTGGCAGGATATGTCTTGATATTCTGAAAGATAAGTGGAGTCCTGCCCTTGGGATTCGCACTGTACTTTTGAGGTATATTTAATTTTCACCTTTTTACTTTAGTGGATTAACTTTTTGCTGGACCAATTCACTTCCTGAAAAACTGTAGTTAATAGATCATATGTGAAATAATTTTTTTATGTATCTTAAATCATTTTTAAAACTGTAGTTAACTCAAGTGGATTTGCAAGCCTGCAAATTCAACATTTTTTAAAATGAATGTTTTATGTATCTTAAATCATTTTGTTGAAAGAATTTTTCATTTTGGTAAAGTTTTATAGGAAAGCAGATGGTTAAATTAACTTGTAAAATAGACATATTTTAAACCATAAATTTTCTGGTTGAATGCATAAAAGAGGGGTGGGGGGGAGCGAAAAGAAACACTTTGATTGATTGTGGTGACTTGCTTAATTTGTACGTGAATGTCCAGCCGGATCTTACTTTTGATTTCTGAGTTACTCTTGCATATACATAACATTGTGGAAAGTCGGTTAAAATGAAAAATTAACCTGCCATGTATTGGATATAATGTTTTATTGATAATAATGTAAATTTTGAGGGTCCTATTTTAGTATTCAAGCTCTTTTAAGTGCACCAAACCCAGATGATCCTCTTTCTGAGGACATTGCCAAGCATTGGAAATCTAACGAGGCTGAGGCTCTTGAAACAGGTATGGTCTCTTCTGCTTAGCATGATTACATCAAAGTTTGTTATTTTTTAATGATAGCATCAGATGTGCTATGTGTATATTCTCTTATGAAAATGGTGGTTATTTTTTAAATCTGCAGCCAAAGAGTGGACCAGATTATATGCCAGTGGTGCTTGACAATTTGGTGGATACTTTTGGTCTCAAATAACAATAGTGGAAGTGTATGCTATTAACTATCAAATTGAAATGAAAAAATTTAGAGGAATTGTCTAAACTATGTGGAGTCCATTTTCCTCTTAGCTTCCGGTTACATGTTTATTGCTTTCTATCTTCCGGAAGCCTTCTATTGGAACTTGTATGAATATATGGATGTTTTATGTGTCAAATTTAAAACATGGTCCATCTTCAACTGCTAAATGTAATTTTGGATTCTCAACTCAAACTTTTTGAATAAGCTTTTCTTTTGGTTTGTCCACATTATCATGGATTTGGCTTGTCTTGAGTGAAGAGTCCCTTTGAACGGGTAGTGTGGAAATCATAACGCAAAAATCCAACAGTTGTATTCAATAATATTCTCAGCCGTGGAATTTTTCAATTAGCAGTTATAAATTTCATTTTATCTTTTATATCAATTTTAATAATCCCACTTTCCTCAGATAAGCCAAATTCATTATACTCCATGAATCCATGTTTGATGTTTGGTTGTGAAATAAAGAAACTATCTTAATGCAAGACGTTTGTGTCCAATCGGTAAAGGATGGTTGTGTTTTGTGAA
>Ga0228710_1012156_pt1 | contig 10779 bp, 8 predicted proteins | sample MedpolnodulmetaG_FD_177995 | JGI IMG/M metagenome (GOLD analysis project Ga0228710, IMG submission 177995) | Root nodule microbial communities from Medicago polymorpha collected in Santa Monica, California, United States - pink nodules | ecosystem: Host-associated > Plants > Roots > Nodule... | reverse complement strand
AAACTGAAGTAGCCACAATGGTGCAAGGAACTATTGGCTACTTAGATCCAGAGTATATGCAAACAAGCCAATTGACTGAAAAAAGTGATGTCTATAGCTTTGGAGTAGTTCTTGTGGAGCTGCTAACAGGGCAGCAACCTTTTAGTTTTGTTAGGCTGGAAGAGAGAAGAAATCTTGCAATGCACTTTTTATCTTGCTTGAAAAAGGATAATGTGTTTGAAGTAATTCAAGATGGTATGTGGAATGAAGAAAACAAACAAGAGATCAAGGAGGTAGCTGTTCTTGCGGCGAACTGCTTGAGACTTAGAGGGGAAGAAAGACCAAGCATGAAGGAAGTGGCTATGGAATTGGAGGGAATGAGGTTAATGAATAAGCACTCTTGGATCAATGATGACTTAAATGTAGAGGAGAGTCACTACTTGCTTCATGAATCATCAACTAGCATTTATGAACTTGGTGATAGCAGCAGTCATGGTAATATTGGGTATGACAGCTTGAAAGATCATGTATTGATTGCCTTTGATGATGGAAGATGATTGGGATGTGACAAAATGCACTTCCATTTCATATTTTATTTTGCAAAAAATAATCCAATTAATTTTGTAATTGCAATGAAATTTGTTAATAGAATCAATGTGTTGTGTGCATGGAAGTGTTCTATTCTAGTTGTAAGCAATAGTTGTTTTCAAGGACATCGATTTTAAGGACCTTTTAGACCAAGATAGCTGACGGGTTTTCCGTTGATTGAACGCTGGAGCTCTTGCATATAATTTTTTCGGTTTCCCAGCCAACCATTGGACAACTACTTCAGGGACAGGTTTCCTGTCCAATTGCTCAAATCGGTGAGTCCGATTTTGATTGGACAGATTGAGAAGAAGAGATTTGAAGTCATAGTTGCAAGAGCAAAGGTGGGGGGTTGTAATGCAGGAGACCTGTTATCAGTACTGATCTAGTTGAAGAAATGACCCATGCAAACAGAGGCTACAAGATTATGCATATCATAGAATCAACACATAATGCAATAGTTCTTATATATTCTATTTCAATACTCTCATTGGTCTATTGATGAACCAAATATAGTGAGGTCTACCATAAATAGACCAAAATTATTATATTAGTGGACCAAAAGTTATATATTCTTGTACTAACATTCACAAAGAATAATGTGAATCAATCATTAAGATTATATATTTTGAAGTGAGAGTAAAGTATACTGAACTTTAAGAGTAACAGCATCTTAAAAAAAAATTACATACTATACTCCAAAGGTATCAGTTTATCAAATAAACCTGTGTAAACCTGAGAACACATGTTCAAAAAGCATATAATTGAGCATATTACATCACAAAGAAAAAGTGGTCTATAACTATAAGGTTTTCATATTAGACATAACTCATCCTTGCAAAATGAGTTTGTAAGGAAATGGATGCCACTCTTTGAAAACTCATTTCAAGCCTTATCTCTATTCAATGTGGGGTTTGGGTTTTCTCCAATACACCCTCTCACGTCCATCACTATTAGACTTGGTGCGTAGATATAAATGGTGGATGTCCCGATCGATAGGCTCTGACACCATGTTATGTTTTTATATTGAGTTTAACTCATCTTTACAAAATCAACTTGTAAGGCGAGGAGTAACACTCTTTATAAGACTTTTATCTTTATTCAATGTGGGAATTGAATTTTTACCGATAATAAGATCAAAATATATGAGTATACTCTCTTTGAATGTCACATAGTTTCATCAATTATTCAATGATTCTCATAAGCAATAAAACTACACTATACAAGAATCCAAGATACAATACCAATAATTGGTTTTTTAGGAATATTCCATAATTTTGAAACAAATTACATTAAAATTATAAACTGAAGTTTGTATGCAAAAACTCCTAAAATGTTGAAATGGAACTGCATTTTGTCACATCCCAATCATCTTCCATCATCAAATGCTATCAGTACATGGTCTTTCAAGCTGTCATATCCAACATCTCCATATTTGCTACTATCACCAGGTTCATATAGGCTAGATGATGATTCATGAAGCTAGTACAGACTCTCCTCAACATTTAAGTCATCATTGATCCAAGAGTGCTTATTCATTAACCTCATTCCCTCCAATTTCATAGCCACTTCCTTCATGGTAGGTCTTTCTTCCCCTCTAAGTCTCAAACACTTCGCCGCAAGAACAACCACCTCCTTGATCTCTTGTTTGTTTTCTTCATTCCACATACCATCTTGAATAAATTCAAACACATTATCCTTTTTCAAGCAAGACAGAAAGTGCATAGCAAGGCTTCTTCTCTCTTCTGGCCTACCAAAACAAAAAGGCTTCTCGCCTGTTAGCAGCTCCACAAGAACTACTCCAAAGCTATATACATCACTTTTCTCAGTCAATTGGCTTGTTTGCATATACTCTGGATCTAAGTATAGCCAATAGTTCCTTGCACCATTGTGGCTATTTCAGTTTGATCGATTGGAACCAATCTTGAAGCTCCAAAATCCGACACTTTGGCAATGTTGGTTCCATCTAAGAGAATATCATTACTCTTGACATCTCTATGGATGATGGGTGTTGAGGCATATGAATGTAGATATGACAAAGCTTCAGCTACCTCTGCGGCTATATATCTTAAGACGAGTTTTCCATGTTTCATTATTCACCTTATTATCTCGTGTGTGTATAAAACCAGAAAGGGTGCCATTGGTAACAAATTCATAAACCAACAAAGGAACTTCTGTCTCTAAACAACACTCCAAGAGTTTGACCACATTCCTGTGATTTATTTGAGAGAGAACAACCACCTCATTAATGAATTGCTGGATTTGGCTTCTGTCTATTATTTTTGACCTTTTGATAGCAACAATTCTTTTATCATCCAGAAATCCTTTGTAAACAGTACCATAACCACCTTTGCCAATGATTAAATTCTCGTCGAAGTTTTTGGTGGCCTTGTTTAGCTGATCTTGTGTGAATATTTTAGCACTTTGAGTTGAGGAGTCTTCTCTTGTTTGAGAGCAAGAGTCTTCCCATGTGGAGAGTTTTTGTTTCAAAATCAAACCACCATTCTGCTCAAAGAATTTCTCTTTCATTTTGATGAATTTCCTCTTATGGTATATAAAGTATGAGAAATATGTCCCCACAAAAAGAAGAATGAAAATTGTACCTTCATTCAAAAGGTATCATAAAAAAACTATTATTAATAGTTCACTGAAGTAATTAATATCAACAGCATAGTGAGTGAATGAACATGAATGTAAGGACTATAAAAAAAAGAGTTTAAACAAATTCACTAGGGCATGCTTAGGTTGCTTACCAAAGACAGTAGTTAGTACTATTAAATTTGCATTTTTATGAAGGAGTTGGCACCCTTCTTCCTTTGTTCCATTCCCGGAATACCCCTTTGGACAGAAACAATTGTAATTCCCATCGGTGTTGTTACAATTGGCTTTAGTTTTGCAATCATGTAGGTCTTCTTCACATTCGTCAATGCCTGTAAACCCATATGATAAGTAAGTAACCATATTTTAAGCAATAAAATCACCAAAGTAAATAGAATTTTGATGGTATACCCCCATTACTAGAAAACAGTAATAGAAGGGACGAAATAGATAAAGTAACACATTGAATGAATAGAAATGAACCTGTGCAACCATGGGGATGCAGGTAGGGGTTTCCTGCATAACCTTCTTTGCATCTACATCGGTAACCAAAATCTGTGTCACTGTCATCGCATTTGGTATTGTTCTTGCACGCATAGTTTTTGTTGTTGGAAGAAGCAATACTGCAGTTTTCATCCAACTCACCTGCGGCCCAATCAAGAACCACTGGTAATTCCATGTAAGGAAACCCATTGCTTTGTAAATGAGTGGAAGAAAAAGTATAGCTGTCTTTCTTAGCAACAAAGGAATATCTGCAGTTTAGGGAAGGTAGTTCCGACGAAGTATTGAAGGAAGAAGCTTTTACAGAGATGTTTGTCATTCTAGGAGGAATATCAACCTCGCAGCAACCTATACCGGAGCAGGTTCCATTATCAAACACTATTTGATTGCCATGACATTTTGTTAAACACCCTGTTAAATATGTGTTACCGTCATAAGTGCTATCAAGATAACCATAACTGTCGCATCCAACGGTTATGAACTGGTTTTCCTTGCTTGAAATGCTGAAATTAGAGACGCCAAGCGTGACAGGTTTGTAATTTTTGGTGCTACAATACTTTGATACCGGAAGTGACATGGTGCTTGATCTTGTGTTGAAATTCCTATGCCAAATGGATATGGAATTGTTACATTTCCGCAAGGACTGTTGTATACACAGCCAGGCAGTGCTTGTCTTTCTGCTGATTCTGCTGATGCAATTGCTCCCACTTGCAGAAGAGAGAAATGTCAGGAAACATGATATCCAATGAAGGAATGAGAGAAAACTCAAATAATCTTTGTATTGATGATAAAGTGAATATTACAAATGAGTGAATTAACCCATTAATGGGGTGGTTACAACTATATATACTACTAGTACTACTTGAAGCTAAACTATATCTCTAATAGTCCCCCGCAAGTTGGAAGGTGTTCTCAACACATCCAACTTGGGATGAACAATACAATAGGATATCAAACAAAGGAAAAAACAAGGAGTGATGCCGGAAAAACATCGGCCAAGAGAATAGCAATGTAATACCCGCATGTAGAAATTCAGTATCAGTTATTCTATCATTGGAATTTTTAAGTAAAGGTCAAAATGGTAAATTTTGCGTAAGACTTTTTAAGACGAAATCACATTATTTCAATGGACGACGGGAAATGTATTTTTCTGCTTAAAACTTTCACAGCAATTTTATCGGATATTTTGGTTTAAGAAGAGCGTGGAAGGGGCAATTGGGTAATTGTGCCTAAAGGGGTATAAATAACACAAACCACACATTTTCTTTCATTTTTCTACTTCTTCCTCTCTCTAAACTTAGGGAAATATTAGGGAAGAATGATTGAGTTATGAAATTAAGTTGTTATATAAGTGATTTTGAAACTAATTATACATGGTTGGGTGGATAGAAGTGTGATTATGCATGAATGTTATGAGATTGGGCCAAAAATTCGTATGGCATCTATGTGGAATTTTTGTCATATCTTTCGATGTGTAACCTGGAATTGAATAATTATAGGATAGTTGGATTCTACACTTAATTCCCTTTAGTTTGGATATAAATTTTGTATGTTTCGGATTAGGAATGGATTCAGAAATCGCGTTTGAAGTTTAGATTTTATGCTGAAAAATTGCCTACGGGTTTGGCTTGGATTTGTCCGAAATAAGCTAAAACGTAAGTTTAAATTAGGTGAATGGTTGCAGAACTTAATATGTATGTTCCAATGGTTGAATAAGTGTTTGCTTTGAAGTTGAAATGCAAAAAATAAGAAGCTGACGCAAAAAGCCACAATAAACTGTTTTGCAGAAAAGTGATTATGATGCTGACAAGAGTTTATTTTAGACTTAAATGGTGTAGAGAATTAAGGAAAAATGCCAAGGTGAGTTCCTTAGTTAGTTAACTCTCCCTTTGGGTAGTTTGAATCATGTCATTAACATTGTGTTATTTACTTTTACGGAATACAAACGAGGTTTTAAGGGTTATGCAAAGTCATGATAATGTGAATGAAATTTTATATGATATCAATGTTATGAAAGTGTTGATTCTAACAATAAAATGCTAAACAAGTCAATTGATGTATATACTTATAGAAATGGTTTGAAAGAAAAATTGAAATAAGTAACATGCTCATAGAAAGAAAAAAAAAATATAAAATAATAAAATTGAGGAAAACTCCGTTTGCTACAACGAAGAGATAATGTAGCCTATGAGGTACGGCTCATAGTAACAAATGCCAAAACTCCGTTTGCTACAACGAAGAGATAATGTAGCTTATGAGGTACGACTCATAGTAACAAATACGAAAACTCTGTTTGCTACAGCGAAGAGATAATGTAGCCTATGAGGTACAGCTCATAGTAACAAATGTAAAAAAAAGAACACCGTTTGCTAAACGTAGCCTATGAGGTACGACTCATAGTAACAAAATGAAATAGTTACTCCTCAACAAAAAGATAATGTTGTCTATATGCACATAATGAAATGTATAATTAATGACATGAACTTTAAGTCCAGAATTATGATTATGATTATGATTATGAGTAGGTGTATGATTAAGAATATAACATTATGATAGAATCATGATAGTATTCTAGGTTGCGATCCTAGTTATCCCCGATCGCTCAATTATGTATGATAAAGACTGTATAAGCCTTAAATGGGTGGAGTTTAGAAAAGATGGCGATCCTAGGTTCCCTGAGATTGCCTACAACCTAGGATAGGTGGAACTCACTGAGACATCATGTCTCACCCCAATCCCTTTTATTTATTTCAGATATGCAGGTTACTAGACGACAGAACGGTTCGTGATGAAGAAGCAAAAGTCGCTGGACCATATAAAGTTCACGTCAGTGGTATTACTTCAGAGGTATAAGACGAGAATTTCCATATCCTATTCAGAGGAAATTTTTATTATTGTAATTTTAATGTATCCAGACTAAATTTAACGCACATACTAAATATTCTAGATAAGTTTAGTATGGGTGTTACAAGCAACAACCAAATGCTTATCCAACAAGAGGAAACCACAACTCAAGGTTTAACCTCTTTGAAGAAGAAGCAACAAAACAACGCTTAACCACCATCTCGTAGAAACAAATATCAACAAAGCCTTAAAAGGCACAATGCTTAACCATCAAGAGTTCTCAATCATTCAAGATAGAAGCACAAGACAAAAAGAACAACGATATCCAAAATCAAATGATAAAGTGAATATTCTTATCATCAATATTAAATTTCACACGCTCTTCGCAGGTTTAGTCCACTTAGTATCATTCTTATTAGGCTGATCCGAACCTGATACACAGAGGAGGAGCATTGTGGGGACCAATGGAGGTTGTGGTCCTCCCAATCCTTTCTACAAAAAAATTATACTACTAGTCTACTATAATACTTTAAAGGCTTAATTGCACTTTTGGCCCCCTATCTTTTCAAAAGTTGCGATTTTGACCCCCTAACTAATTAAAATACAAAACAGTCCCCTATGTATTGGATCTTTGGCAGTTTTGGCCCCCAAGACCACTTTTGACTTAGTCTTCGCTGACGTGGCACCCACATCCCTTAAGTGAGGTGTCACGTGTAATTAGTTAGGGGGTGCCACGTCAGCGAAAACTAAGTCAAAAGTGGCCTTGGGGGGCAAAAACTGCCAAAGATCCAATACATAAGGGGCTGTTTTGTATTTTAATTAGTTAGGGGGTCAAAATCGCAACTTTTGGAAAGATAGGGGGCCAAAAATGCAATTAAGCCTACTTTAAAATATGGAAGATAAATTCTAGTTCAACTTGAAAAAGGTTAAAATTGTTAGGGCGGGCCACTGTGATAGGTTTTCAAACCCCGACTCATCCACCTATGTTTGTGAGTTTCCAATGATTATAGTCATTTCGTCTATCTACCAAAAAATAATTATGATGGAAGATAATATTGAATTTTAGTTTGTTTAATAAGTAAACAAATATCTGGATCTAACATTTAACAAATAGTTCATCTCATTTATAATTGTGATAGATGTTAATATGCTAGCCCACTTATAAGAAAAGACAATTCTATCTTAAGGATACTGATGATGCCATAAGACAGGCAAGTCTTACCACTACCATTAATTAATTCACTCTCTACAGGCCTCCCTATTCTCTCTCTCTCTCTAGGCTCTAGCTATAGTTTCTGAATGAAACTGATGAAGAAGATGTTAATAATAATGGTTGCATTATTATTGTTATTATTATCTTTCTTATTAGAGATATAGTTTAGTTCCAAGTAATACTAGTAGTATATATAGTTGTAACCACCCCATTAGTGGGTTAACTCACTCATTTGTAATATTCACTTTATCATCAATACAAAGATTATTTGAGTTTTCTCTCATTCCTTTATTGGATATCATGTTTCCTAACAATTCTTTCTCTTCTCTTCTCTTCATAATAAAGTAGGTGATATTTGTGTTAAAGAACTTGCCAAGTTGGTGCTTTTGTTATGGCTATAGTTGACTGGTTTGCACCAAAGTGTGATGTACATATTAGCGAAACTCTCAATTTCTTTTCGACGTTTAAATAAGTGCATGAGTTAAATTAGGACTAATTGATTTTAATTTAGATACGAAGAAGATGTTTGATGGCTTTCTCTAGTCTAAGAATGATGTTACTGAGTTTTGAGTTATCATTGCACATTGTAAATTTATTTTTTCCACTTGTTATATGAACTTTAGTGTGGAATTTACGTGAAGACAAATAAATGAGATGACACATGACTTATCTAAGACTATCATATTTATACGAGCTTAACTTAGTTGATATGGACAATGCATAATATATGCAAGGTTTGGAGTTCAAAACCTGACCACCACAAAAAAAACATATTTTAATCAATAGTAAAATGTTATAAGTATATTTTCGTAAAATTAAAAACTCATCCTGAGATGAGACTAGTTTGCCCTCATCAATATAGACTTTGTCATACATTTTTTTTGTTTGTTCAATAGTCTAGTGGCTAGATCACATACTTTTTATAGTGTGGAGAAGTGGGAAATCCGGGGTTCGAACCCCGGCCCCTATCAATATTGTTTGTAGTAGCTACCAACTGAGCTACTCTTATAGAACGACTTTGTCATACTTTGATTTCTCAATTATTGTCGTGGGTTGATTGGTGGTTTATTAGCCTTGGAGACCAAAACATTCAAGTGTCTACCCGTGAAGATCTGGGGACAATGTAATTTATGACGAAACAACCAATGCCGAATGATCCAAAATGCATTTATTTTGGCCCCCCAAAAAAAATGAGAAATGCTAATTATAGCGACAGATTTAATCACGAACTGATAGCGACAAGACGTGATTGGTTGTTTAACACTACTTGTAACTATGTTTTCCACTTTTTCAGGAACATAGCGGTTTTGTTATACCCAGCCATCTCACATAATAGCGCTTCGTGAAATTTCACGACTAAACCATTCGCGATGTATAGCATCGTTGGAAAAAAGTATACTCCTTCAAACCTCTTTTTAATTGATGAAATAACAAATAACCAATAAAACTTATACACATACATTAATAGAAGAGTTAGAGTTTGAACCTCGATCACGATGTCTGGCGTAGCAATTTTAACATTTTTACCAATTAAACTAAGACTTATAGATGCTTCAAAACCATTTTCGACATCATTTTTTTTACTAGAAGAAGACTTAGGTGTTAGATGGATCTGGTCAACAAAAGTTATAACGAAAATAAACCGGGCCTAGTCAATGCAAAATGACATTGTTGCACTTTTCATATGTGAAAAGTATATTATTATTAATTGTTTTTTTTAGATAATGAAAAGGAAAACTTTTCATTATCTTTCATGGTATCACCCTAATCTCTCTCTCTCTCTCTCTCTCTCTCTCTCTCTCTCTCAAACACACACACAAACCCTCACCCACATATAGCAGTTGTCGCGTCCCTCTCTTGCGGCGCCACCACAGCAGCTACGTTTTCTACAAAAACGTCGTCACTGCGCCCTCCTCTTTGTATCACGTCTAAATATCCGCGAACAGGCTTCACACACGACTTCCCCTTCGCCCAGTCATCCGATCAACCACTCACCGTATCCTTCATTCGTGAACTTTCCACCATCGTGAGATGTCTGAGACCGATCACATAGACAACAATGAATAAAACACCAAGTCTTCCCGCCGTAATTCCAGCAAGATGACATAAACCTCCTCCTCATCGGAATCCTCCAAACCCAAGTTTCATCCCACCCTTGCTATTTCAACCATTAAGAACCATATTCCTATTATTCTTGAGATTGAGAAAGACTAATATGGCACCTGGGCCGAGCTCTTTCACATTCATGCCCTTTCTCATCAGGTTCTACATTATATTTTCCCCTTTAAGGACAAGACCGCATTGGCAGATACCTCAGTGTCGAGGATGATCAGTGGACCACCCTTGACTCCACCATCTTTAAGTGGATATACTCCACAATTTCCACTGACTTGTTGACCACCATCCTAGAATCAGACTCCACTGCTGTGGAAGTCTGGAATCATTTGGCTGACTTTTTTCAAGACAACCAGAATGCTTGGGATGTCACTATTGATAAAGAATTCTCTAACACTAGCATGGAGGATTTTCCTAATGTTTATGCTTACTGTCAGCGTCTTAAGATGCTTTATGACCAGTTGAGACGGTTATCCTGTCAACAATCATCGTCTAGTCCTTCAGATGATATTTGATCTCTTTGAAGCTTAACGCATTGTTGCCACTTTGATTCGCCAGATCAACCCTCTTACTGCATTCTATTAGGCTTGTTCCATGCCCACGCAAGCACATGCTCTCATGCTGCCATGCTAACCACTCAGCCAAGAGATTCTAAACACACCTCTCAACGTGGCAACTGCCACCCCGACAACCGTTCTATCTCCCGTGGTAACAAGGGCCACGGAGGGGGACGTGGTAACCGCAATGCACCTCAGTTTGGAGCTCCCAGTGCCCCGTCACCATGGTCCTCTCTTCCTTGAAGCAACAACAACAGCACATGTAACACCCCGTTTCCCAAAAACCGCAATTTAATAGATAAATCAGAGTAACATCATAAAACGGAGTATTACGCTTCTATTCATTCAAGTAATAAATAGGAAAATTTCTATTTATTTAAATCAATC
>Ga0228710_1012153_pt1 | contig 10782 bp, 8 predicted proteins | sample MedpolnodulmetaG_FD_177995 | JGI IMG/M metagenome (GOLD analysis project Ga0228710, IMG submission 177995) | Root nodule microbial communities from Medicago polymorpha collected in Santa Monica, California, United States - pink nodules | ecosystem: Host-associated > Plants > Roots > Nodule... | reverse complement strand
GGGGGGGTTGTATGCAAGTATGAGTTATATGTCTCACATCGAATAGAAAAATGAAGGTCGGACACTTTATAAGTGTGAGGACCCATTGCCTTAAGAATTTGGGGTAAGAGTGTAACGTCTCTTTCACTTATATGATTGCTCTAGCCTGGATGTTGGTGGTCCCCAATCTCCTCCCCTCATGACCCAACACAAAAAAATACCCACTTAGTATCAATTAGGTTTTTTATCATGATATAATGACAGTTAATTTTGGTTGTTGTCCTTATCAAATTTTATGTTTTTTTTGCTAGACAGACAAAATGACAAAGTCATTATAAACTTATACACATAAAATGAAGGTGTCGGGGTTCGAATCTCAGTCATGATGTTCGAACTAATAATTTCGACAATTTTACCAGTTGAAGTAGGACTTATGAGACTTTTCTGTGTGAATTTTATTCATTCAAGTATTTTGGTTGTAAATTAGACCAATTATAGGATTGGTTCCTAAAAAAATAGATCCTATTCCTCTAAAATTATGTTCTTGGTCTTTAACATTCAAATTCAGGATAGATAAATATAATTTATTTTAGTGAAGTTACATACTAACATGACATTATAGAAAACATTATGTATGATATGGGTCATGCATTGCAACATTATGTGTTTTATAAATCTTATAGAAATAAGTACATTATATTATGTCATCTTATATTATTTTTTGGAAGAGGCCAAATATGATATATATTAACTTATATCATCTTATATTGAAACTTATTAACATAAATATTTTGAATGTGCCGACTGATTATCATTTTCAGATGGTAAACAAATTCTCACTCATTCCTCAAAAGTGATAGAACTGCCTAAAAAATGTTATTTGGCAAATCACTAAATCGTGTATAGAAACAAAATCGTATTCCAATACAATTAAATTCAGATAAGTTTTTATCTCATGCTAAGTTTCAAGTACATTAAAACCGTGTATCTCACCTACTATCTATCAGTCTCATACGCAATTCAGCCTTAACCATGTATTCTATCTATTTAAGAAAGTTCACTTAATCCATTGCCACTTTTTGTTTTTACCTTCTTTTTCTTACCCTTTTCATTTTATTTCTCACTTCATATTAAATTAGTCCAATTAAGTCAACTTTTTCTTATGATTCTATTTTCCCTCTTTGTTTATGGCTTAATTGAAGTGCCTTTTAAACAACCTCTTCTTTCTTGTTTGCACAAGAATAAATTTCTTAAAAATCATATGACATTATAAAGCATAATATAAATAGTAATTTCCAACCAAAAGAAAACCGAAAAGAGTTGAAATTTCTATTTTAATATTCTAATTTCTAAATCTAGCTAACTTACATTTGGAAGAAATTGAATGACAAAAATGAGAAGGTACATAATTTAAAAGATTTCTCAAAAAACACAAAAGGACAAATGGGCATACATGAAAAATTCAAGAGGAAGAAAGAAGAAAGAAGAAAGAAAGAAAGTTGTCCATGCAACTAAAAGTTACTATCAAAAAGGAAAGGAGAAGTTGAAAATTGAAAAAAACAATACATAAGGAAGCTATCATGTCCCACTCAATATAGGAACAACTTGCACAAATTATAGAGATGGATTAAAGCTTGTGTAAAGAAGAAGAACAAAATTGTTGGACTTTATTTTTGTCATAGACAAGGGCATTTTGGTCCATTAGTTAAATAAACAGGCTTAAACTCCAAACGTGATTAGTGTGATCCTTACATTCTTATTTGGTAGATCTTTGTGTACATTCAATTTATGTACATGATTCAACCTTTTAAATAAAAAACAAGAGAAAAATTCAAGATTAAGAGGAGTATAATTTACACAAGCACCTTAATGAGTGGATATAATGTCACCAACCGTACAAAATTCTACACTTGACAACTTTTTTTAAAAAAAAATCCATATAATTACACTTTAAAAGATTGCATTCTTAATACTTAAGCAAATTAAAATTTTCAAAACAAATTATTTTATACTCTAACTCAAATTGTCGCTTATATGAATCATGATATATCCACTACAAATACTACAAAATGATTCATTCAAATTCTTGATATTAGATTTATAATGGTTGTGAGCCATACCTTGCTTGATCATGTACATTAAAAAGTAGTAGCAAAAAGTGGAATTTTGTATAATAATCATTTCTGACAAACATATACTTGATGAAATGAAAAAGATCTATGGAATATTCAACATGTCATAGTATATATATTTCCCACATGATAAATATTCTACATGATGTAACCCTTTCAACTCATTCCTTACCCTCTAGTATCTTTTTTAACATATTTTTAGTCGTGACCAAAACATACAATGCTTTAACTTCACTCCTACTCAAAAATGCATAAAACCTTACCTCTCTAAACCTTTTCTTGTGCAATGTCTTCATCATTCTGTTACATTGTGTACTCTAATTCATTCTAATTCCTTCTCACTATTAAGCTTATTCTTTCACTCCTTTCCTCATGATCCCTTCAGGAATAATGAAAATCCATAGAGGAAAGATGCCTTTTCCTATCATTATCATCTCTATTTGTATTCTTGTCTTCATTGCTGTTTTGTATGCAGAGAGACTCAGTTTTCTTTCTTCTAAGTCCATTTTCAAGTTCAAACCTTGTCCTAGAAAGAGCACCAAGCCAAAATCAAGTAAGTCTAGCTTCACAGATTCTACGGCTATATCCTCATTTTTGCATGCTACTTGACTCTAAAGGCACGTTTGTTACAATTTTTTTTTTTTTTAAAAAAAAAATAATTTTTAAAAGTTCTCATCAGTTTCTTTCTTCTAAAATGAGAACTTTAAAAAAAAAAACTAAAAACTGCTTAGAATGAAAAGTTGACTTTAGTAAATTTATTATGTTCGACAAAGAAAAAGTAGCTTCGACTTTTCTTAAAAATCTATGAATTATTCAACGTCAAATCACTTTTTTACGGTCCATAACAAACGGGCGCTAAATTTTTGATGCAATGATGTCTCTCATATATTGTGATTGTCCTAGCAGGTGATAAGAAAGTTGATGAGGAGATTGTAAATACAACATGGATTGATGACAGGTTTGATTTTGACTCAGAAGAATGCAACATTGCCAATGGAAAATGGGTTTTTAACCAATCAATAAAGCCCATCTACACTGACATATCTTGTCCATATATAGAAAGACAATTTTCTTGTATAAAAAATGGTAGAACAGATTCTGATTATCAACATTGGGAGTGGCAGCCAGAAGATTGCACCTTGCCAAGGTAAGTTCCACACTCCAAACATGTTAATTGTGATTTCAAAATTTTCACCTTTTGGCATTATAAATATAGATATATTTTTTTTTTGAAGGAAAATATAGATATCATATGTTTGTTTAGCTTATGTAAGTGTATTAAACAATGAATATATTTTTATGTAGTTTCAATCCAGTGTTAGCTCTCAAAAAGCTTCAAGGGAAAAGACTACTATTTGTAGGGGATTCACTTCAAAGAAATCAGTGGGAATCTTTTGTATGTTTGGTAGAATGGATCATACCTCAAAATCAGAAATCTATGAAAAGAGGAATTGTTCATTCAGTCTTCAAAGTCAAGGTATTGATGCATACTCAATAATCTATTAACTTAATCCGGGGCTCTATGAAAACATTTGTTATAAAAATAACTTATACATAAGCACTAACATAATAAACGCTTAATTTAGCCGTTTATCCAAACAAGGCTTGAACAAATTCAATAAAAGTTATTACTTTAAGCAGGCACGGATGCAGGTAGGATGTTTTAGAGTCAATTGACCCCACTCTAGTTTTATTTTTCAACCATTAATAAAAACTATTAACATGTTGACCCCATTTTATTTATTATGTTTATCCCATTATATTTTATTATATTTATTAAACCAACAAAAAAAGTCGACCAGTTTGTACTATATTATACTATTATATCACCGTGTGTAGAAACCAAGAGTGGGAAACAAAGAGGCATTGACTTTTATTTTAAAACAAATATAAAATGCTCTAAAGAAGATAACAAGAAAATTGAAGCATTGGATAGTCAACGAAAAGTGAGAAACGAGGGTCTGAAAAAAAAATCAATTTTTTCTACTTCATTTTTTGGTTTCAAGTTGAGCTATTTTTTCAAGTGATTGATACAAAACTTTTAAGAGTTTAATAATAGATTGATGGATGTAAGTAGTTAATTGCTTATTTGCATTTGATTGGGAAAAGTTCATTAATTTAGCCTACTCGTTTTTATTGGTCAAAATTTTTGTCTTAGGAACTAATAAGAGTCGGCAATCAACTTAAAATTATATTATAAATGTTAGTTCTTGTGAAATTTTTTCTAATTTACATGGGATTAGTGATCTTTCACGAAAGTTGGTGGGAATTCGAAAACATAATGTACAAGTTAGCATTACTATTGCTTGTGGTAACTACAACCGTTGAAAGGAGTAAAATATATAGAGAGTGATATATTTGATAGTCTTAAAAAAAAAAAATTACAACACTTTCAAAATATAAGCCATGCAAAGAGCAATGGTAATTTTTCGATATTAAATTTTCTTCATTTTACAGATATACAATAACATGACTTTTGTAATCTCTAATTTTTGGTTAATGATAGTGATGTCATAATTTTATTGGCTATAAATTTATATTTTTTTTATAAATATTTATGATAAACAACTTTAACCCCGCTTATTGATATTCCGGATCCGTTTCTAACTTTAAAGAAATCTTGTGAACAGAACATTGTACTAATATAGATACTTGGATGTGTTGTAACACAGGAATACAATGCTAGTATAGAATTCTACTGGGCCCCATATCTGGTTGAGTCTAACACTGACATACATTTCATTGGAGATACAAAGAAAAGGATAATAAAAGTGGATGCTATCAAAGAGAGAGCAAAAAATTGGACAGGAGTGGATATCCTTGTTTTCAATACCTATGTATGGTGGATGAGTGGTTCTAGGATTAAATCATTGTAAGCTTTCTTTGACCCTATTTGAATTAAATCATTAAATATCATTTGTTGTTCACGATCAATATCATGATTTTAAATTGTGGTTCGTTATATTAAGATGAAGTCAATGTAGACCACAATTTAAAATCATGATGAATATTCAACCATGACTTACATAATTGATCTTTATACTCTTTAACCAAAGGGATGAAAATGGTTTCTAACATCTAGTTTATGAATTTTAGATGGGGTTCATTTAGCAATGGATTTGAAGGGTATGAAGAATTTGATACACCAGTAGCATACAAGTTAGCTTTGAAGACTTGGGCTAATTGGGTTGACTCAACTATTAATCCAAACAAAACAAGGGTCTTCTTCACCACAATGTCACCTACACACACAAGGTCTTTCTCTCTTCTAAATATTTTCTTGGCTTAAATACCTTTTTAGTCCTTATAATATACACTTCTTTTTAGTTTTAGTCTTACAAATATCAACATTTGTTTTAGATCTTTTATTGTTTTGAATTTTGTCACTGCGATATTTAGTCTAATTTTTGTGATGAGTAGGAATTGTAGTCGATACCTTAAGATTTATAACACTCACATGTATTGTGCACCAATTGCTTGCATTAGACCTAATGAGAGCGATAAAAAAAAATTCTTTTAACAATGTTGGTCCATATAGAAAATTTCTTACAAGGACTAAAAGCAATTATAATGTATTTATAGAGACTACGAAATTACTTAATCCTTCTTTGTTGTATTATTATCTATGACGTACAAACATTTTTTGGATTAGACGTGTCCCTGTGTCGGACACGTGCCGTGTCCGACACCGACACATATAATTACACTGAATTATGTTATTTTCTCAAATATTAAACGGTGTCGACGTGTCCGTGTCGTGTCTGTACCTGTGCATCATATTTATTATACACCTAGAGATTTGTGGAGCACTATGAATAGCATGCTCAAGATTCTAACAACTCAAATATTACATTTGTCAGAAGCCAAGATTGGGGCAACATGAAAGATGAGAAATGCTTCAATGAGACGAAGCCAGTGAGAAAAAAGAAGCATTGGGGAACTGGTTCGGATAAACGTATAATGAGTGTGGTAGCAAAAGTTGTGAAGAAAATGAAAGTTCCCGTAACATTCATCAACGTAACACAAATATCAGAGTATAGAATTGATGGTCATTCTTCAGTGTATACTGAAAATGGAGGGAAATTGTTAAGTGAAGAAGAGAGGACTAATCCACAAAATGCAGATTGCATACATTGGTGTTTGCCTGGTGTTCCAGATACATGGAATCAAATATTTTTGGCAATGCTGTAACAAAATATCTTGCACAAAAATCTTTTGTTGTTTTGATTTTATTTTTACTTTTTCTTTTGTGACATGAAGATGTTCACTATTTTATTTGTGTACATTCACCTTTCAATACTATTTGTGTGATATATCTAACAAATTTTTACTTGCAAAATCAAGGGTTAATTTTGCTCACCTTTGTAAAAGAAGTTGATTCTATTTTGCTCGCCTTTGTAAAAGAAGTTGATTCTTTTTTATGAGTTTTATCTATTAACGTTTAATAAACGTCGTTTATTTTTTGAGTTTTTTGCTAAAAAAAAACGTCGTTTATTATTTATTAACATGAAATGTCATGTAAACAAGTAATTTGACTCAATTCCTTAAAAAAAACATAGCATGACTCAAATGAGTTTCAGTTAAGAATGAATTGCTTGAAAAAATTTGAATTCAAACAATTTTTTTTTAGATTTTAGTTAAAGGAAAAAATATCATGTAGCCTATAAAGAGTACATGAAGAAGATTTACATGAAAAAAATATAGAGTTGTGTGCTTTTTGGATTCTTAATGGCGTGTGCACGAAGGGAAAAAAAAATGATGGGTCAAGATTCGTGCACATATGAAACCTATATATAAAGAGTGTTCAATTTAATAAAGCTTTCGATTTTTTTTTTAAGGGAATAAAGCTTTTGGATAATGACATACTAACATAACATTAAATATATATTAGGTGTCACTTTGGATGGTTTTATTTTATATAATTTTTACAAACCGTAAAAAATTATATAATTTTTATCAAGTGCATAAGCAATCATCTTTCTTGTAACAAATAAGCTCCAATTTAAATAACCACATTTTTTAGCTTTTAAATGTGGTCACGCAACTGAAAAATGTGGTCAAACAAATCATATACTATTTGATTAACTAAAATTTTTCAGAATGATATAAAAAAGGTATCAACAGAGTGCCAACCTATCTTTATTCGTTCCCAACTCCCAATTGATCAAGTACCTACGATCAAACTGGAATGTCAAACATAGTACCATCAAACATAGCAGATGAAACTGTAACCAATTGATATACAAAACTGATAATAACATTTTGAATTTTTAAAGGAGAAAGAAAATGTTTTTCTGTGACTGAAACAAAGTCAAAGAGCAATTCTTTCATTCATTTCTTGCGGATAGGTTTCGCAAGTCTTAACAAATTACGCAATTACAATTCTACCCCAATAACCCTCGCACGTGTCATTGTTTTTCTCGTATATAAACGAAACTAAACGCTTTCGTCTCGCAATTGAATGCGATTTTTCGATTCCAGAAACATCTTCAATCTTCCCTATCATCACAATCCATCAAGGTTTGTAATTTCTTCCCATAAATTTGATTTTTTTTTTCAATTATCAGCTATGATTTTTTGTTACTGAAAACCCTAGTTTTTTTATTGTTCTGTTCGATTTTTTCCCCCAAAAAACTTAGTAGGAGATAATTAGAGGTGAATTGTTATATGGGTTGTTAATAAATTCATAAAAAGATTGAATTTTTGGCTTTAAAGTGTTTTCTTTAATTTATTTAATTTTGAATTTTGGAATCTCATGCAGTTTGAATTTGACGGAAAAGCATGGCTGGTGGCAATTTTTTGCATAGGGTTATCTCTTACTTTGTCAATGAAGTGGTTGTCAATGGTCTTGCCAATAGGTGAATTTTTTTTTCTTTGAAATTTTAGTTTTTGATTTATGCATGTGACTGTGACTTTTGAGATTGTGATTGTAAGGTTGTTCCAATTTAGAGAGAGGAAGAGAGATAGAGAGCCTCCAAATTCTTAGATTTTTCTGTATAATGATGTTTGTTTTGACTGCTGATTTTTGCGAACCTCGTTAGATTCACATGTTCGTGTTTTGATTAGAACAAACATCATTAGTTGATGATTGGTGTGAAAAATGGAAAACTTGGATTCCCAAGTTAACCATAACTTTCACCTTAATTTTGAAATTCATTTTTTAATTACATAAAAACTTGGCATTAGGATAGTTAATTACATGCTATGACATTGTCGTTAGGGTGCTTGTGGCCGCCGCAGCTTATGTATTGCACCATTATTGTTGCCAATATAGTTATTAATACAGTACAGGGGTAAAATTAAAATCGATATTCCCCCTCAGGGTTTGAAACCATACCCTTGTTCCTACTGATACAGATAAAGATCACCTTACTTTGAACCTGTTGAAGCATTGCGTCTGGCCAAGCCTCATGTTTGTCATCAGCACATCCTCTGCTGGCTGGCAACCCGTGCTGATATGCTCACCCACATGTGTATGCATCTGTTGGATGCTCTGTTAATGTTTTTCCCTGTGACTGTTATAGGTATCAATCTTAGGTAGTGGTATTGGATTCTTATTTAGTTGATTATATGTTAAATATTTCTCACAATTAAAGGGATGTAGTCATTATTAATAAGTTTATAGGTCTTGTGATAAATGGACTAGTTAATAGCGACAAAAGTCAAGTAAAAATGATTTTAAGCCTCTAAAGCTTCAAGAAACTAAACATTCAAAACCAAGTAAGAAATCAGAACACGCATAGGAAATAATAGGTGAGAATAAAAAAAGACAACAGAAAGAAGTTGAATATCAAATTATAGGTGTTGAGACCAGAATTTAAGAAGGCATTGTAAGAGGGCATTGTATTATTGATGAAAAATAGCTGAACACTAGGGAAATATGAATTCCTTACTGCCACAGAGCAATGCTCCTCGAGAGAACTATTGCCCTCTTCCCATTACAGATTTTGCAAGTTCCTAGAATGATTCCTCTCTGCTAAACATTCCTATATAACCTTCTCTTTCAGTCATGTGCTGCTCAATTTGGTTATGCCCCTTGCCACCTAATCATGCTCCTTCTTTTTCCTATTCTTCCTTATGCAAAACTTCCACACACTTGGGCCTATATTTGAGCCCATGTTAGGACCTCTGGCCCCGCTAGTAAGCGACTGAAGAAGAAAGAATCACAAAGTAGATGGGTTCTAAAGAAGATATGTTATTGGTTCTGTGGCCAGCTGACTGCAGAGGCAGAAGGGCATGAGAACACTCAAATCCTTATCCTGTGCACCTTCAATATTGGAGAGTTGAGACATTCTTTTGCACTGGTCGATGCAAACAATTGTGACAGACATACTTTTGATTCTTAATAACCGTAAACGTGAATCTGTAAGAGCATAGACAATAATAGGTTCTTTCCATTTTTTCTTTGTGCTTTGAAGACCAAATTAGAATGGTTTAGGCTCTAAACTAGGATAACAACAAACAACAACTAACCCTTAGCCTACTAGGTGGGATAGGTTTTATGGATCAAAAGATACAATATTTTCGACTTTCAGATAAGACGTTTTTCTCTAAATGTCTCTTAATGGATTCACTTACAGTTTTTGTCTCCCACTATCTCTAACTATTGGACTATCCTTCACATGGTCAACTGTCTTTGCTTGTGGTTCTATGGGTATCATGTCCAAACCACCTAAGATGGCACTTTACAGTTTCTTCTACAATAGGAACTACTTCAATTTTCTCTCTAAATAATTGTACTTATGATCATATCTTCTCTTTGTATAACCATTCCTCCCATGTAAAATTTATTTAAAAGAAAATCATTTTATGTTTATATTGCATAACTTGTGTGCTTATTAACATCGCTTCTCATGTTAACGTTTCATTGTTGTTTCGCAGCCCTGCATTTCAGAGGTTTGCGGTGAGGACATCAAAGAATATGGAAGAAATTTCAAAAAAGGGTAATAATAGCAAAATTTCCTTTTATTGACCATGTGAACAAGTCAGCTTGACTCTTGTGTTATTCTGGCAGCTATTCAGACGCAAAAAGAGTTAGCCGAGCAGATTAAGGACCTCCCGAAAAAAATGGAGGTAATACAGTTGATGATAAGCATATTAAATCAATCAGCTAACCCATTGTTCGTCTTTTAACTTTTTTCTTTTGCTCTTCCAGTCTTTCAAGAACCAGCAGTGACTCTTTCATTTTTGACTGCTTTGCTGAAGGGAGATAATAAAGCCCGAATCTCTTTTCAAAGATGTTGATGAAGAGTGTAAAAACACAAATGTATTTGATTTTGGTTTTTATCTAATGGGATGTAATGGCTCTCTCAGTTTGTTTAGGATACTAATTATAGTTTATCATAAATGATGTGTTACAAAATATCATTCTGTTCCATTTCTTTTTTAATACATTATGAGCTTCGAAATCCATTTTTAATATCCGAATTATGCTCGGAAACTCTATTGTGTATCTTGTGAGAAACTGTTGTAATTTTACGAGTGTTTTGATTCATAATTGACCGATTATCGCGGTGGATTCTAAGGTGAGGGAGCAATCAAGTTCCTCACCGGTGTACCACTTACATTATACCATTAGATCTATTAAAATAAATTAAAGGTTGAGATTCGTTAGAAATAAAAAAGTAACACCTATGTCTTCTCCCACCCAATCTTTGCTCTTTTTAATTAT
>Ga0228710_1012152_pt1 | contig 10782 bp, 7 predicted proteins | sample MedpolnodulmetaG_FD_177995 | JGI IMG/M metagenome (GOLD analysis project Ga0228710, IMG submission 177995) | Root nodule microbial communities from Medicago polymorpha collected in Santa Monica, California, United States - pink nodules | ecosystem: Host-associated > Plants > Roots > Nodule... | reverse complement strand
TCTTCTATAAACGATGGCAACAAGTTAGGAAAAAAAAAAAAAACAAAGTTTCAAGGAAAATTTTACATAGGCTTATGTATATAAAATGATTGAATAAATAACTTGCGCTCATCTTTATATTTCAAGAACTCCTTAACCATGTATGCTTTGACTAATTCTTGTTCTGCTTCAATTAACACCAAGGATATTCGATAGGGGGATAAGAAGGAGAATTTCCTTGGGAAATCAGTGCCGCGCACAAATTTTTCATACAAGTACCTAGAATGAAAATATAATATTAAATACTATTAAATGTTATACAAATAAATTAATTTGTTCGGTCAATTTAAAGTTATTCGGAGTACTTGATATATACGCAGACAACAGAGACACTTATTTTCGAAAAACTCATACATTTGTTCTTAGGTAATGTCTTCGTCATACTGTTCTTCACCAAAAATACTTTCCTCCGTAGTTATCTGACGCGTATCTGTGTTTTCCATTTGCACATCCACCAAGTGATTTAAGAGCTGACACCCACGATGGACGACACTTTGTAGAGTTAGACTTTTGATGTTTGGTTTTTGCAATATCTTGTTTTTGTTTTGTGATTGAAATATTGATATGCCCACCCTTATTAGTGACTTCTTTCAACTTTTGTGCTTGAGACATATTTATTGGTTTATCCTTCATGATTTTAGTGCCTTCATGCAATTTTTGTGTTTGAATCTAAAATATTAATTGTATAGTCTATTTAGTTAATGATTAATAAATGATTGAATAGTAAAATGAACATTTCGTGTGTATATCAATATACCTATTTTTTTTATGTGACCGGCTCGTCACCCCTGCTAATCCCGTCATTACCATTGCCTTTATATGTTGCAGGAATCTATATGAAATTGATTCAGTCAGTGATCAATTTATTTTTTGTACAGGAGTGGATAAATAAAGGCTATCGTTGATAGAAAATGTTTGTTTGTGTATTTTAATTAGACATAGTATCATAACTTCTTAGAAGTACAAATTCTGTCCTCGTTTCAAAGAATCACAAACTATTGTTTCTCTTGAAAGATCAATCCTATACTTATCATAACAAACTATAAATGAGACTAGTCACTGAGTAAAATTCTTTTTGAAACCTGCTAGGAGAAATAAGTCTGTTTCAAGTAGATAACACTACACCTTATAATTGATGGGCAAGTAGAGAAACAATTAGAAGCAAAGTCAGAAATAATTTTCCTATGTATTCATGAAATAAAATAAATATCTGAATGCACAAGAACTTATGCCTAATTAGTTTTGACTAAAAAAGATTGCAATATATGCAACGCACAAAGCAATCAATTCATGATATAACTAATTCAAAAAACAAAGATCATCACAACCATGTACAACGTACGCCGTTGCTAAATGAAAGCAATAGAAATTTACTTTATCTCAAGATTAAGGGAAATGAGGTTTCTTTGCCATGCCACATTTGTTCCTATTGCATCTCCAACCAACCTTATATCAGCATCATCATCAAGTATGGGCAACTCTGCATCCTTTTCTAAAGCAATATCAATTGATACTTTCAAATAGCCAATAGGGACTATATAGACTTAGAAACATAGATAGCATTTTTTCAAAAAAAGCGCTTGCTAAGACCTCAGTGTTTTAATTTATAGCGCTTTAGTGTTAAAAGCGCTATTTATGGGGCGCTATATTTTCCCAATTTTGTAGTAGTGTTAGTCCCTAAAAATATGTCAACTTTTCGTTTTAATCTCTCTAAAAAATTTCTTCTACTTTTAGTCCCTCAAAAAAATTTCATCTTCACTTTTGGTCCCTCCTTTAAAGTATACTGATATGTAGAATTCATATTTTTTAATAAAATTTTGTTGCAAAATTCATATTATAAGAATCTCTCCCAAAAAAAAAAAATAGAATTTTTTAACAAAACATGTCTTTAATATGAATTTTTATATTTTTTTCGGTCAAAAATTCATATTTAATTTGAGTTTTGTTAAAAAAATTATAATTTTTTTTGGACTTTTTTTTACAACATTCTACACATTTTTGACCAATTTCATTAAAAAAAAAATACAAAAATTAACTTAAACACAGGGACAAAAATAGTGATTGAAAATTTTATAGGGACTAAAAGTTAAAGTAAAATTTTAGAGGGACTTAAAATGAAAAGTTGGTATATTTATAGGGACCAAAAATTTATTTAACCCTAACTATTTCAAATCGATTAAATTTATCCTTATGTTTATGTCTAATCTCAACAAACGACAAATCTAACTATGCTCTTGTGTAATTTATTATACACATTAATTTCAGCACACATAATTTTATTTATGAAAAATGTTGGTAGTTAAATTATTTTTCCTTCTTCGCCCGGATTTGAATTCAAGATCTTTAATTTTCTATCTTTAGTTTAAATTAGTTGAGCTACTCAATCCCCCTGCCCACACAAATTAATTTCTTAATATTTATTATTCAAAGAAAATAAATATTGGGTAAAACACAACATAATTAAAAAGATAAGTTGGGCAAGGTTTGAATCTTCTCTCAACAATTTTCATTAATATGTGAAATTCAACTAGCAAATAGGAAAGTAGAACCATTGTTTCAAAAAAAAAAAAAAAAAAGGAAAGTAGAACCATTGGATTATCATTGACTATTTTCATTGACAGGCGCCATTGACTATTTATTTTGGTAGGCGCCATTGGAAAGTATAACCATTGGATTGCAATCGATATTGTGCATCAGTAGGAAATCAAGAAAATATTGATGGACCAAAGGATATATCCTTAATACTAAACAAAATGGAATTATAATCAAGTGCTGTCCCCCTATATATTTTAGTAAACTTAGCACAAGGATTTCGTATAAATATGTAATAGCTATAATTTGAAATATCACTCACATCACATTTCCGGTTTTACCAAACATAACGTCGAGAAACAATACATGGCATCCACGTTTATGTTCTCTTGTCGAAAATATTTTCATTTAAATATTTGTGTCTTGTGATTGCTGGGAACCAACCTCACAGTTGACAACTAAGCTATAATTTTATATTCTACGGATATAAGATCACAAGTCGTGTACCGAACTAACCTTGTACCAAATGTAAACAAGTAAATAAAATCCCAACGAATATTTGTATACATACACCATTACATTGAACTTGATGAGTGTTTAAGTTCATCCTAAATCTCTAACGAATTTAAATATTCACAATAGTAGGTTGGTATTGGTGAATGCATTCACGGTAGCCAAAATATCAACATCAAAGATACAAATTAAGACAAATTCCTTGTAGCTATCTACTAAGAATATAGTTGACTTTTCTTCATTCTCACTAATGATATTATATTAATGTGACAAAAAATCTTCATTGCTACTATATAAACCCTAGAAGCCATGCATCTTGTATTCATTCATCTAGCTATAACAACCCTTTTATCCATTCATCCAAATACCAATGGCTTTCAAAAACTTCACCTTTATGAAGCTGTATGTTTCCTATCTACTTTCAATCTTTTTCTTTGTATCATTGTGTGTAGCAAATAATGTTCCACCAGAAACCATTTGCAAGGGTACCATAAACCCTACTTATTGTAAAACCGTTCTTGGTAGTGAAAATGGAAACATATATGACTATGGTCGAATTTCTATTCGAAAGTCCTTATCCCAATCTCGTAAGTTCGTGAACTTATTGGACTCATATCTTCAAGGGAGTTCGTCTTTGTCTCAATCCACAATTCGTGCTCTTGAAGATTGTCAATACCTTGCTAACTTAAGTTTTGAATACTTATCAAACACCTATGGCACAACAAATCAATCTAGTAACGTTCTTCCAACTTCTCAAGCCGAAGATTTTGAAACTTTCCTCAGCGCCGTTTTGACTAACCAACAAACATGTTTGGATGGTCTAAACACAACAGCTTCTGACCAAAGAGTGAAAAATGACTTGTCATTATCTCTCTCCAATGACATAAAACTTCATAGTGTAACCCTAGCCTTGTTCTTGAAGGGTTGGATGCCCGAGAATAAAATAAGAACATCATGGCCACAAAAAGGGAGACATTTGAATTTCAAAAATGGTAATTTACCATTGAAGATGTCGAATAAAGCACGCGCTATTTATGATTCTGCTAGACGCCATGGGAGAAAACTACTTCAAACCGATGAAGATAGTATTTTGGTAAGTGATATTGTTGTTGTTAGTCAAGATGGAAGTGGAAACTTTACCACTATCAACGATGCAATAGCTGCTGCACCAAATAACACAGTTGCAAATGATGGATACTTCCTCATTTTTATCACAGAAGGTGTGTATGAAGAGTATGTCTCTATTGACAAAAAGAAGAAATACTTAATGATGATCGGAGAAGGAATCAATCAAACAATTATCACAGGCAATCGCAATGTCGCTGATGGTTTCACAACATTCAATTCAGCCACCTTCGGTAAGAAAAAATAATACTTAGACATATTAATTAGACCACTACAAGAAATTGCTACATATTCGGAACTCATTTAGTGACCAAATCATAATTTTTTTTTCTTCTGAATCAAGAGCGTAATGGCATCAAATCACAAAATAATTTAGTAATCTATTTCGCGAAATTGGTTTGAATAACGATTGATAATTTTGGTTGGTTTCTAACAACGGATTTTTGGTAGTCCACAATTAATCACACAAACATATTGTTAATCAATATTATGTCATGACTTATGGCATGCATGAAGATACTTTATTTGTCAACAATTTCACTAACTTGATGGTTCATGTGGATTTGCAGCTGTGGTTGCTCAAGGGTTCGTGGCAGTTAACATAACATTTCGCAACACCGCTGGAGCAGCAAAACATCAAGCAGTTGCACTAAGAAGTGGAGCAGACATGTCCACCTTTTATAGTTGCAGCTTTGAAGGGTATCAAGACACACTATATACACATTCTTTGAGGCAATTTTATAGAGAATGTGATATCTATGGAACAGTTGACTTCATATTTGGAAATGGTGCAGTTGTTTTACAAAATTGTAACATTTATCCTCGCCTTCCTTTAAGTGGACAATTCAATCCTATCACAGCTCAAGGTCGAACCGACCCGAATCAAAACACTGGAATTTCTATACAAAATGCAACTATTAAACCAGCAGATGATTTGGCTCCTAAAGTTGGAACTGTTCAAACATACCTAGGGAGACCATGGAAAGAATATTCAAGAACAGTTTATATGCAATCCTTTATGGATAGTTTCATAAACCCTTCTGGTTGGCGTGAATGGGATGGTGATTTTGCTTTGAACACTTTATATTATGCAGAATATGATAATAGAGGACCAGGTTCAAGCACTGCAAATAGAGTAACATGGCCTGGTTATCACGTTATTGGTGCCACTGATGCAGCAAATTTCACAGTTTCTAACTTTGTGAGTGGTGATGATTGGATTCCTCAAACTGGCGTTCCTTACATGAGTGGATTGATATAGTTAATTTGTTGAATTTTTATTTTTATTTTGCTAATGATACGTGTTTCTATTTATATACATTTGTTGTAACAAAACAAAAAAAAATACATTTGTGTGTGTAGTTTCACAAAGGAACATGAGAATTCATTGTAAAGATTATTCTATACTAATTAATTAATTAATTAATGATTCATGTTGGTCCCTATCTCTTTTCTCTCTAAAGTATATATGACTATCAATGTTTAAAGATATTACTCGGTCAATGATTCAGGACGGGTAGTGGGTCGTAAGTGACCGACTGAACCACTATCTTATTAGTTGAACAACATGATTGAGTCGGATTGAAATATATGACTTAACCGATCATATCATTCGATCTTTATAAAAAATTAGTTTTATTTTAAACTTGATTTAACTAGATTACTTAATCTCAACTCCAGAGACTACTCAGATAGATTTACCTAGATGACTCAATCTCAAATAATTTATAAACACACATAATTTACAGAAATCACTACACAATTTCACATGCTCACTTTTCATCTTCAATACAATTAAAAGAATCGTGAACACCTCTCACACTCATTTCTTATTCTTTGAATTAGCCTTTCAAGAGGTTGGAAGAATTATCGTGGATTGAAGCTGACTCTTGATTCACAATTCAAGTTTACAAGAGAAGGTGGCATTTATGGTGGGTAAAGGACTTAATTTTCCTATGGTGGGAACATGGCTAATCTTAGGGGTGGCAAAATGGCTAATCTTAATTTTTTGATTAAATTTCGATTATAGAGGTTTTATTGATTTTATGATAGTTTAGGTTGTTAGAATTGTTAGGTTTAGGTTTTGATTTTATGATTTTATGATAGTTTAGGTTTAGGTTAGAATTGTTTAGGTTTAGGTTGTTATGAATTGTTAGAATTGTTAAAGAAGTTTTATTGAATTGTTAGAATTGTTATAGAAGTTTTATTGAATTGTTAGGTTTAGAATTTGATGAATTGTTGTAGAATTGATTAGGTTTAGGTTTATGTTTTGATGATAGTTTAGGATTAGGTTATGATTTTGAAATTTTATGGCATTGTTGTTTAGTTTAGGTTTTAATCACCAATTTCTCTATGTAGACATGTCTCAGAATCATAATCAGGTTCAGTTGAACAAAAAGGAGGGTGATGAAAATAAGAAAGCAAAATCGCATGTGACATGACACGGAATCGAATGTGATGGTTCTGTTAAAAAAAGCGATTTGAAGGCGCCGGTGTACAACCAGTCCAGGCTAAGGAGGAGCGGGAGGACATGCTATTTTGGTCCTCAGCCAAAACCAGGTGCCCCAGGGACTGTCGAGGACAACCCGATTGACTTGTGTGACGTGGAAGATGATTGAATGTAATTGGTTTTAATGCCTAATTGTTTTGGATCTTTTTTTATGTTTTTTTTAATATGTCGTGCGCATTTTGGTACATTTTGCTTTACATTATGGTACTTTAAATAAAATCGCATTTTGAATAATTTCGATTAAACTCGCGTATTGAATAATTTCGATTAAAAATTGTGTATTCGAATAAAGACTAATTAAATCAAACGTGAATTCGAATAAAAATTGTGTAATGAATAAATATGTCCTATCATTACATTATATTACATTACATTCGGGAATGTACCTCCCAACTACAACAATTATCTTACCTCTGAATGGTGTAAATTCAAACTTGCTAAATAGTAGCTCTCAAACATTCACCCGACATTTCTATTGTTACATTCAAAACATTAAATTCTTGTTAGGCTTGGCTTAAATAATGGTATTCAAGTGTCAAAAGAATGAGGTGCATTCCTTAACACTTCAATACCTTCATTTAAACCAGCCTAACAAGAATTTAATATTTTGAAAGGGACAAAAGGAATCCCAAGTGAATGTTTGGGAACTGCCGTTTAACAAGTTTGAATTACCCCATTCAAAGGAAGACAACTGTTGTAGTTGGAAGGTGCATTCCCTACCTAATCACGATCTTCTGGCGGAATCAAACTTTTGATAATATCTTTAGTTGATCTCAGCAACGTTACACGCATATCGATCCACTGGAACATGATGTGCTCCCAAAACATGCTCCTCACGTTATCGTTGTTCGTTAATTCCACTCAAGTGAATGATATTCTACCCTCGTCGAGCATTGGACGTTTATACCGAACGTATTTCACCCTCCTTTGTGTCTCCGGGGTTGACTCCTTGGTTCAATTCATTCAGTTGATCCTTGAGACCTCTTAATGTTACACCAATGCACCGAACCTTCAATCTCTAAGGTTCTCCACCATTGAATTGTGCATGAACGTCGATCCACCCGGCCATTGTTTCAAATCTACACAATAAGAAATTAAAAATAATCAATGAAAAAATCATTCAAACATTTCATCAAACACTTGTAGTGGAAATTTTACATAAACCCTAAAAATCATAAAAATAACCCTAAACTCTAAAAAAAACATAAAAATGCAAAAAGTATAACAAAATTATTCAACTTATGTCTACTCTTAAAATAAATCATATACTCTTACATGTAAATCTACTTAGAAACTAAAATATAAAAAATAAATATAAAACACCAAAATCAAAAATAGCCCTAAAATTCTAAACTATAACATAAACATCATGCAAACATTTTAACTAAATTAATCAACTAACATCTACTTTAAAAATGAATTATAACATGTAAATCTACTCAAAGACTAAAATAAATTAAATCTACTAAAAAAAAAAACATTTATAACAACTAAAATGTAAGTTAATAACATTATGATTACTCACTTGTGATTTTGTTGAATAAATTTGGTTGGATTTGGTTGTGTTTTTTAGAGAGATTTGAAATTTTTTTGGTAAAATGGGAGTAATAATGGATGAGAGAGCTTCTGCCAGATTTGTATCAGGATTGTATCGGCTGTTAACTGCCGAAAAATTCTTCGGCAGTTAACTGTCGCCGGTTCTTTAAACAATTCGGCAGTTAACTGCCGCCGGGGCTTTTCGTCTTTTACATGTGTTTTTCAGCCTTATCAAATGTGTCAACAACAATTTTCAATTAATTCTATGTAACTGGGCCCAATACAACTCTTCTTTTTTCTTTCTTATTTCTGAATATTGCTTTTTTCACAACAATTTTTTTTCCTAAACACACATGAAAAAGATTTAATTACCTCCAGCAGTAGTTAACTACCGCTCAGGCTTAAAAAATCGACAGTAGTTAACTATTGTTGTGGCCCAAAAATAGTTAACTACCGTTACAGTCATTCCCATACTTGCTGTATAATACACCATACCTCCTACTATTCATCCACCACCCTCCATCACACAACCTCAAAAAATCTCCAATTCCAAAATCTTCCACTCAAATCATTGGAGAAGGATTGTTAGAAGGTTTTTACACACATTTGACGTCAAGAAACAGGTAATGCATATTTTAAGCCGTTTTACATTTGTGCATTTTTCTGCCATTTTTTCAAAGTTTTCTGACATGCAGCGTAGCGGTTTATTACCGATGGGGGAAACGGTAGTTAACTACCGCTGTGGACTTTAACTTTTCTAATTTTTCCAATTTGGCTGTGCTACTGCCTTATTTTTTTATTTTTTTGTTTTTACTTTATATTTGATAAATGTTATTTAAATAATTTTGCAATTATATGTTGTTTATTTATAGTTATGGTTGAGAATGCAGATGACGGTTCGGTTGATTGAAAACCTAGTTTTATCGATTATTTTATCGAGATCAAACCGCCTAAGGTTGAAGCTTCCATGAAAGGTGATGCTCCCGTTAAAGTTGAAGCTCACATGAAAGTTGAGGGTTTTCGCGTCAATTTTGGTGTGTGCAATCTTCGTGACAACGATGTGGACACAACTCATTTTTTTCTCCCGAAATTCATCGAAAGATAAATATAAATTTCTCGAATGGTACGTTGACAAGCAAATAGGGCTGGATTTACGGTTGTCATAAAAAGATCTTGTGTAATAAGGAATCCAATGTTAGAGTTAGTTTGTGAAAGGAGTAGCGAACACAAAGTACCGAAGAAAAAATTGAAGCATGTAGCTACCGGATCAAGAAAATGTGAGTGTTTGTTCAAGGTACGTGGATATGTTGTTAAGGAAGAAAATGCTCGGAAGTTGGCTATTCTTAATGGTGTTCACAACCATGAGATGTTGCCATATTTAGAAGGGCACCTTCTTGCGGAAAGATTGATGGATGACAACAAGAAGATTGTACATGACTTGACCAAGAGTTCGGCAAAATGAAAAAATATTTTGACAAATTTAAAGAGGAAAAGACAATGACTATCGACTAGTCCATGAGAGTCCAAAAAATTCAAATCTAAACCAAAAATAACATCTACTAATCGGATCCCATCTTGGTGGGAGACTATTGATTCTCAATTTCGGATAGTTAATCTTCACCAAAAAAGTCTTCACAACCTAAAAGAAAAGGTGCTTGCCTTGGAATTTCTCCATGTTCCTCGATTCTAACGCCAACTTGGGTTCCAAAGCCTATCTTGGTTCCAACTACTTATGATCCACCGAGTCCTATGCATTACATGCCAAAATTCAGAGACCATTTATTAAGAAAATTGTGGATGTTAGAGGTGATGAAAATTGTGGGTTTAGGGCTATAGCTGAGTCCATGGGTTTGACGAAGAGAGTCATGTTATAGTGTGGACATCACTTATTCGAGAGGTGAAAGAGAACAGGAATCCCTACATGCGGATATATGGGGGCGAGGACCGTTATAACTACATCTTGAATGGATTGCATCCTTCCGAAAATGGCAGTGGTTTTGTACCTTCAGATAAATGGTTGACATTGCCATATATGGGTCATATCGTTGCAACTTATTACGATAGACATATGGTGGAGATAACTAGCCCTGAAATTGAAATATCAGAGACTTTTTTCCCAATTAGATGTAGGCCTCCGATAAACCCGAAAAGCCACATCATGTGTCTTGGTTTAATCCTAAGTAATTTTGTTCCTCTTTTTTTGAAAGATGATTGCTCACTACCTCCATCATCTACGGAGTGGAAGATACACAAGAGCGAAGAGGCGGCATCATGGAAATTTGAATTTTGGATCAACATGATCGCCTCCGAACACTCATGAAAATTGAAAGAGGAGAGAGACCGTCATCACCCAAAAAAGTTTCAAACCAAGACAATCCAATTTCGTGTGACACTCGTGAAAAAGCAAATGAAGAATTTGAAGTTATTGCAGAATATGAAGTTTTTTTAATTCCATTAGATGAAATATGAGACTTTTTTGTCGGTGTTCATCCTTTTTTTTTTGTCGATATACACCGACGTGTTTTTTT
>Ga0228710_1012151_pt1 | contig 10783 bp, 8 predicted proteins | sample MedpolnodulmetaG_FD_177995 | JGI IMG/M metagenome (GOLD analysis project Ga0228710, IMG submission 177995) | Root nodule microbial communities from Medicago polymorpha collected in Santa Monica, California, United States - pink nodules | ecosystem: Host-associated > Plants > Roots > Nodule... | reverse complement strand
CGTTATTGACGAATAAATTTATAGCTCTTTTCTTTTATGAGGAAAGTATTTACATTCCTACTTGTATTATCACCATCAATTATGATGTTAATGAAATAACATAGCTCTTTTATGTCGTTTATGAATAAAAGCTCACTAAAGTAATCGTTTGTTAGTTGAATAATTGGACATCTCTGTATCCAAAAATAGATAAAATGTTTTTTCAATAAAAAAATAATAATTAATGTCGGAACAAGCCCTAACCCTCACTTTCACGCCTTCATCATGTTAAGTGGAACAAGCCTCATTATATAAGTATTTTCTTTCTTGAAAGAATTTGTGAAAGTCCTCCATCAAAACTCCTTCAATTTAATTTTATGTATGTTTCATAAAATTCGAAGTCTAAACCATTGTTCCATGAAGTTGTTTGTCTTCCCTTTGCCCTTGGAATTCTCATTGCAATAGAGGTTTTGTCCTAAGGAAGTCAAGAGCATGAGGTAAGGCCATACTAATTTTACCTAGACTAATGATTAGGTATTATGAGATTAGAAATTATGTTTCATAATCATTTTAAAAAGAAAGGAATTAAAATAAAATATTATTCGGGAAGTTTAATTCGGTAATGTTGAAAAAATAAAGGTTGACGTTTTAGTAGTATTTTCTGTGTTACATCATATTTGTACCTTGTTTCTTTTATTTTACTCATTCAGAGGCAGATTTAACCAAGACAATACTAGATATCACATTTGATGTAATACTTTAGAGCACTATTATATTATAATTAATGAATTTTTTTAATATAAGAGTGTTACATCAGAAATATTAAAAAGACCAGTCATAACATAATTACTCCACCTGTCTTACCAAAAATTTGATATGTATTGTATAATGTTTGTTATATAATGCTTATGTATTGTTTTTGCATATGAAATTTTATTATAAATGTAGAATTTAAAATTATTGTTTTATTTAACAACATTGTTAAATAAAAGATAGTCTTATTTGTCTTAATTTAATAGTGAATAAAAATTAAACAAAATATAACATCAAATAAATATGTAATAGTGAAAATTTCTTAAGTATAATACATACGTCATATATTAAAAAATATATATATTTTTATATTTTCAGTTATGGATTGAGCAAACATATAGGGCTCATTTCCATATGCCCAATTCAAAAGTGACCCAAATCCTGCATTTCGACCATTACTCGCAGCACACGTCCTCCTTGCATGCGAGGTGCTTGTAGCACTTCAGTAGACCAGTTCACACGACTGTAACGTCTCCAAAAACGTGACATTGAAATTTGCCTTGGAGGTTACGATTCTTACGATTCCGTAACCGTCGAGCACCCACACGTGCCCTACAACGACACCTACACCTCCTCATTATAAAAAGGGACTCTCAACATTCCTCAAAGGTACAACATTTTTCTACCCTAAACCAATGTTTTTAAAACTGGAATGAAAATCGAACCGGTGAGATTTCCGGTTCTTGGTTTAACTGGTTAAACCGGTTAACTGATTGATCCGAACAATGAATTCATTAATGGATATTTTTTTGAAAGAGTAATAAATATTTTTTTTTAATGTAAAATGTATATATTACTATTGTCCATTGCTTTATTTGCCAACATATTAGGCGCCCATTTTTATTTTATTTTTAAGAATAGTACTCCAAGCCCAATACTTTTAACCCATCATATATAATAAACATACCCTGGTTCCACCTGAATTAACATGATGCTAAGAAAAATCCTTGAGGCAGCCGCTATGCCTTTTAAAATCTCTGAGCAAAATCTTTGTCTCCCTAATCCTGTTCTAATTTCTTCTTCTTCTTCTTCTTCTTCTTGGTTGAACCGACCAATACGGCGCACGTCGGAGTGTCTGCAGGTATCCCGTCGTTCCAATCAACGCAACTATTAAAAATCACCATGAAAGCACCTCATTAGCTGTCATCTTCTGATCAAGTACAATCATTTTCAAAACACACAATTTAGTTGTTGTAATATAATTGTTTAAAATTAGCCTTTTCAATTTTTTAGTCTAGCCATTTTTTTATAAAAAAAAAAATAAGTAAAATTTAAATTTTAGAAATTTCTTATTTAATGCAATTATTTAATTAGATTCTCATAGGTAGGGGTGGACAAATGGGTTACACCCGCCCGAACACGTCTGGCCTGTAGGTAGAAAAGGGGCAGCAGGCGGGTTAAAACGGTCTGGGTGGTTCGGTGGGTCAATTTTATTGACTAGGTATGGGCAAGTTCGGTCGAGTTCGGATGTTCATTTCCAACCCACGGATAACCGAAACCCGCCCGCTCATATTACTTTAAAAATTTGATTTGACTAAGCATACAATAATAAATTAATGTCCTTGGAAAGTGGAAACCACTTTGAAAATCATCAAACAAAACCATCAACTTTCTCTCTCTTAGAAAACCAGTGTACAAAACGTAAACAAGGGCTTCTTTCAACTTGTCTTCTAAATTTCACTTTATTCATCAAATTCACTCAATTTCATACAAAAATTATTATTTTTTTCATTGAATTTGTTTCTCTTCACGTTGTAGCAACATGAAGGTCGAAGAAAAAATAATGTTACAACGCATAATCTCAAACAATTCTTCATCTTTCTTTAATTTTTTTTTCCATTCTCAACTTAGATCTATTTGTATCACTTCTTTCATCTTCTTCAACAATAAATCTGGCCAACTTTTATCTTTTTTTTCATTTGTCATGTTTCTGGATTTGTGATTTGTGAAGTTTTGCTATAAAATTTTGTTTAATGCAAAACCGACACAATCCGCCCGATCGTCCGCCTAACCCGCCGAAACCGCAACTGTTAAAACCGAAAACTCAGATGGATGATGACGGATGGTGATATTCCAACCCGTCCAAACCCGTCCGCTGTCCAAGCCTACTCATAGGAACACATTCTTTGTATTGAATATACATTTATTAAATTTTATTCATTCTTTTACTCGTCATGTTTTTTTTTTTGGTAATAATAGCGTTTTAAATAGTGAAAATCATTGAGTGTCTTGTTCATTGGTGAGATTGAGAAATGAGTAGAAATTAGGGTTGTTCTTTTTGAGCTTGTTGAAGCTAATTTCTTGTAACCCATCTGTATCTCTTTGTAAGAACTCATTGATAGTGGATTGGAGAGATCAATCTCTCCCTCTAGAGTAGGTCAAGTTGGACCGAACTGGGTGAACATTTCTTGGTGTTGTTATCTTTTCTTTTCTCTCTTTATCTTGTATATTCTTTGGTTGGATTGTGGTTTTGCTATGCACTTGGTTTCTAGATTAGGTCTAGATTGTTGTTGTTGCTCTTGGTTATTTTGGTTGTTGGTTGCCATTGATACTTGATCCACGAATCTAAATTTCATTGATGTGAAGTTTGGAATTGACCGAATTCACAAGAATTGGCGCCCACCGTGGGGCAAGAGGTGAAGTTTGTCAAGTGAGCACCATGGGTACCAAAGTTTACATCTTGGAGATGGAAGCAAGCATGGTTCAATGGAATTGTATGGAAGCATTGAAGGTTGAGACGGTGATGTTGATCAACCTAGCACAATCAAAGAAGGTTAAGTATGGAGAGAGGAGGTCATGATGGTGATGTCGTGGCGGTGAGGTGTGTGTTCCCAATGGTCAAGTTCAGTCTAGAGAGGCGGTGTGAAGAATACTCGTGATCAACCTTTGAGGTGGAGTTCCAAGGTGAAATCATAGTGTGTGTACACATTTGAAAGTTGAGGTAAAGAAAGCTCAACTTGAGATGGAGTTAATGACATCGGGAATGGTATGAGTATGGATACCTTGGGTGCTATGCTCTAGTTGTGAGCATGGAAATTCTTCAAGAGAACGAAAGGCATTTCGGGGGTTGAAGAATGTATGGAACGACTTGTGGGATTACCGGAAAAGACCAAAGGTGATCAGAGGTAAGTGAATATTCGGGAGGACGGATTTTGATCACTCCGGGGGCCGAAGGGTTTATAGTGTAGTCTTGTGGAATCACCTAAAATTCTAGTGTAGTTGGATGCAAGGAACTTTAAGAGGGCGGAAGGCATTCTGAGGTTTGAAAAGTTAAAGGTGAGAAAACTTGTGGGACTACAAAGTGTAGTTGGATGCAAGGAATCATACTTGGAAGCTTGTGGAACTACCGAGGGTGGTTGGATGCAAGTGGAGGTCGGTGTATGGATTAAGGTTCAAGCGGGGGTTTAGACTTGATTGGTTTTGTCTTGAGGAATTGTTCAAGGCAACGTTAAGGAGCAAGGTGGTTGATGGTTAAATTGGCATCACCATAAATTTAGATTCAAGGTGGAGATTTGTTGAGAAATGACTCAAAATTGTGATGTTGTGAAAGCTGAAAATCGTGACGCGGTTTTCGGAGGCGTGGCACAATTTTGGTGGCAGAATGGATGGTTTCTGCTGAAAGTAAATGATGGCGTGATTTTGTGCAGGCGTGACGCGATTTTTGAATAAGGATGTCGTACCTTGGGTCGTACACAATAATCGTGGCGCAACTTTCTCAGGTGTGGCACAATTTTGACAGATCTGAAACACTTTTTAAGCACTCCATGACCCATTTGTTGGGTAAGCTTGGTGAATCTCATGGAAACCAAAGGATAGAAGTTTTAGGGTATTTAGATACTAAAGGTTGAGGGTCTTTGGGTGAGGTTCAAAGCCTCAAGATGTGAATCTTGGAGAACCAAAAAAGGGGGCTCTTGGGAAAGGGTTGATGCCTTTTGGGGAAGATTGATGGGGTTGGGAAAAAATTGAGTGGAGAGTCATTTGTTAGCAACTTGGGCGAGTCTTGTGAAACCAAAAGAGAAGATCCTTAGGAAATCAAAGCTAAGGGCTGGTTCTCTTTTGGGGGTTAGATTCTAGAGTTGGGAAACAATTGTACACACCTTGGATGAGTGAAAATCATTGAGTGTCTTGTTCATTGGTGAGATTAGAAAATTGGTAAAAATTAGGGTTGTTCTTTATGAGCTTGTTGAAGCTAATTTTTTGCAATTCATTTGTATTTCTTTGTAAGAACTCTTTGACAGTGGATTGGAGAGATCAATCTCTCCCTCCAGAGTAGGTCAAGTTGGACCGAACTGGGTGAACATTTCTTGGTGTTGTTATCTTTTCTTTTCTCTCTTTATCTTGTATATTCTTTGGTTGGATTGTGGTTTTGCTATGCACTTGGTTTCTAGATTAGGTCTAGATTGTTGTTGTTGCTCTTGGTTATTTTGGTTGTTGGTTGCCATTGATACTTGATCCACGAATCTAAATTTCATTGACGTGAAGTTTGGAATTGACCGAATTCACAACAACCTATCCGCTATCAGCAAGCTTATCAGCTATGCACTATTTTTACCAAACAGAGCCGTTGTTTCATAGTAATATAAAAGTAATGAATTGTATATTATATTTTTCTAATTGCATTTAACGTGGCATAATATGTTTTATCCTGAATTTGAGTATATTTCATCCCGCTTCATTGATGATTTTTCAGGTATAAACTGTTTTGAAGTTAATTGGTACTGGATCACAATATCTAGAGTTAGGATCTCCAATTGTATTTGGATTTACTTATTTTAAAACTTCTTTACTTTCATTTTAAGTATCTTGATGAAAGATGTAAAATATTTTCAATTCCTTTCCCATTTTAAGACCTTTAAAGGATTTCAATTTATTTCCATCGTGTAAAGTATTTATATATCAGATAATTTCTGTTTAAAAACCTTGGTCATTACAGCTACTAGATGAACCAATTAAAATATCAACTAACCAAAATTACCACATAGTAGCGATATATATTTCCTAAAAAAAAGAAATACATATAGATGTAGTATTACATTTCAAAAAAATTGTGCAGGTAGGAGTCTTCACAGTGTTGTGAGTGGCTCTGCCACTGACCAATTTGATAGTTGGTAAATGCTGGCCAATCATGTTAAGCCCAACCTAATAAAACTATTATTTGAACATATATAATAAGCAATAATAAATCTTTAAATCAACATCAGATGAAGGGAGGGCGTGGGAGTGGAGATGCCATTTGTTAGCGTGGGAGGAGTAGAGTGTGGGGGAGTGTTCTGTCATGTTACTTAATGTTGTTTTGCAGGAAACAGTTCATGATACCTGGCGGTGGTTGCTAGATCCTATCCATGGCTATTCGGTACGTGGAGCATATCACTTTATTACAAAATCACTATGTTTGTGTGGCGCCTCCTTCGTTAGAGATTGCCCACTAAAGATAATTTGGCGAGGTGGAGAGTCATTCAATCAACTAACACGACGTGTGCTGTAGGGTGCGGTCATTTGGAAATGGCAAAACATTTGTTCCTAAGTTGTGATACTTTCAGTTCTCTTTGGTTACTTCTGTTGCATTGGTTGGATATTTCATCGGTTCTTGCTGGTGAGCTTCGACATCATTTCTTACAATTTATAAATACGGCTGGATTGCCTAGAGTTACACATCTTTTCCTAAGGATAATTTGGTTCGCTTTTGTTTGGGTGTTTTGGAAGGAAAGGAATAACCACGTCTTCAAAAATGCGGCATCTAATCCTTCTATTCTCCTAGAAAAAGTCAAGCTAAATTCATATTTATGGTTGAAATCAAAACAGGTGTCTTTTAGTAACAACTATCATGATACGTGGAAACATCCTCTCTTTTGTATGGGTATCCACTAGCTTATTTTTGCTTGTTTTGGTGGTGCTTTCTTAGTTTTGGCATCTTGACGTTGTAAATACTCTTGGTTGATTCACCTTTTGCACACCTTGTTTGGGGTGATCCATTGTTGTTAATATATATCATTTTAGTTTGTTAAAAAAAAAATCTTTAAAAATAAATAATAAACAATTAAAAATTTCAACAATCTTCATCAAAGTTTCGTCTCCAAATATCATAATCCTTCTCCAAATCAGTCTTTGTTAGACATTGGGTGAATTCCGTCGGTATTTTCAGATTTCTAGTTGTGTTTGCCACTTATTGTAGTCTTATTTGGTGGATTTGTCTATGCATTTACGCATAGAGAATACCTAAGTTAATATATCGAATTATATTAAAAATTGACTGTTCTGATTTCCTTACTATTTTGCGGCCCTTCCTTCTTTCATTTGATTCTAATTAAATTCTTATTTCTTTTGCTTCTCAACGCGTTATTTCTTTTTCTTCTTTAATTTGCACTATATTCATCTTTCAAGAGGAGAGTCATTATTTGAGCATCCATAAGCGGTGGTAGCTAGCATGCAATAATTTGGCATTGTAGTTTTACTCGCAATGAAAGATTAAATAAAGGATGAAATTGCACAAAGAATAGGAAAATGTTCCGTGTACACCTCATGTGGATGTATCCACCTTGAAACAATGGAAAAAAAAAGAGAAGAAAGATGGTGATTTGATTGTTTAATGATATGGTAGGAATAAAGAGATAGAAAGAAAACAAGTGTTGAAAATGTGAGTGAAATTTATAGTTGTCTATCATTGTTGCAAATAATATACTCTCTCTCTATCTCTCTCCTTATACTAGTATCCATGTCAAAAGTATTCCCTAGAATTGTTGAAAAAAATATCACTTTGATATTTCAAAAGTTATTTGTTTATTTAGTTTATTTTGATTGATTTAATTAACTTTATTTGGAAATTAAATTTGTTGACTTCCTCTGCAATATCATCACGTTTCCGTTTGTCATAATTTTTTGTAACTTATTTTGAGGTAAACTACCTATTTAATAGGTGATTATTGTTGCACTTAATTATTTTTCAATGTGTTTTACGGTTACAAAACGATTTTGACTTGGTATTTTAATTTTGTTCTCCTTAAAAATAGTAGCTGAACGTGATTGAAAAGAATATTTTTTCATTAGTTATTATGATTAATAATATATAATATTGCCTTTCAAGGGGAAGGGGCGGTTATCCAACAAGTGAATATCTTTTCTTTCTATATAAACTCAGAACATTGCTGTCACGAATATATACAGTAGAAATCATATACTCTTCCTTTCTTCCTTCAGTTTTATAGAAATTAATTGCGTTCATTTTGATGTTAGTGGAGTAGTTAAGTTGAATGAAATTCAATAAACAAGAATATAATAATAGAAAATAATAATAAATGCTGCATTGAAATTCTAAAGTGACAATTATTTTAAGAAAAAGAAAAATTGGTAAAGAGACAATTAATATTATTATGAAACGAAGGGAGTATGTGGATACCAAAGTTCGTATTTCGAACCTTATATATATTATATTATGTATTGTCCAAACCAATTGAGACGTTTGATATTAAGAATAATGTTCTCCAAGGTCTAGAAGATTTTTTTGAAGAAAGTTCTAGAAGATTTGACCTTGACCTAGTTCAAAAAATAGGCAGATTTTCTATATTTTTTACATAACATTACTCAAATGTTCTGTCAAAAAAAGTAGTCAAATGTTAAAATATAATAAAATATATTAAAATATTATAAATTAAATATTAAATAAATTTATATACATTGTCAATTGTTAAGTCTGTTATTAAAAAAATATAAATTTGTCCCCATGAGTTAAGTCTGTGTCACTACCAAAAAAAAAGAGAGAACACACTACCAAAAATTATTAAGTCTGTTATTAAAAAAAATATAAACAAAAACTTATATAATTTTACACAACAGTAGTCATATGTTATTCCAATTTCATTAATGTTTTACCACAAATACTATTTCATTCAATTCAATGTATTTTAAGGGAATTCAATGTACTAGTTAATTATAATATGGTCAATAGCGTGTGAACAAATTTCTTTTACTAAATTATCAAAAATAAATATTTTTATGACACATGGTATCATCAATATTTGAACTATGAGAAATGCTAGCAACACACATTCTAACACACACTTATCAACACACTCTCTTTAATTGGTTAATATTCACATGAGACCCACCAAATATATATGAGACCCACATCCTCTTTGAACTATATATAGATCTAATTGTTTGTTGATGTTTCGATATAGAAAACAAATTCAAGGTTCACGTAAACCCCAATATCATAAGAAAAATGAAATCCACCTCATTTTCTCCATCATCATTATTCATCATTTGCTTATGCCTCATATGTTATGCTTCTGTTCCAGCACTATGTGGCAACTTGTATGAAATTGTATGCAATGAGGCCAGACAAGATGCCAATGCTTGCTTGAATCTTTTAAAAACCAACTCAATAATCACCTCAGCCACAAATTATCATGACCTCTCCAAGTCTATCTTGAAATTTGCACTTAACAAGGGGCTAGAGGCTCAAGCTTATCTTTTAGAAGTGGCAAAACAATTTCCCAATAATCAAGCTGTTGGTCAATGTGCAAATGTATTTTACAAAAAGAGTATTGCATATTTTGGATATGCAATGATTGATGTTGATAAGATTAAGGATCCTCAACATGCAAAAAATGATGTTCAAACGGCTGGTAATGGACCTGCGGATTGTGAGAAGGCTATGCAAAATGCCAGGGTAATTCATGATCCCACTATCCATGCTAAAAACAATGAGATGTTTTTACTTAGTAAAATTTCTTTTTTAGCTTTAAATCATCTTACATAGTGAAGGGTTATGAAATAAACCATAGAAAATTGTTGGCCTAATAATTTAGAGTTTCCTATGTACCAAATAAAATTGTTTTTTGTTCTGTTCTTATTCTAAAGTATATTTCGCCATTTAAATTTTATGATCATTACACATACTTATTATCTTTAATTTCATAAAATTATATTAGTCATACTTCAGCAGCGGAAATAATTCAACTCAATCCAACGATAAAATATTCATGTCTTCAACATCAATGATAAAATAACAGGAGTTCCATAAGACTCTAACTCAAAAGAAATAAACTTCAATGTTAAACCAACTCTGGTGTTACATATTAGAGTATCGTTTTCGTCTACATGCCTATTCATATACTAATATAAAGGAAAAGAGACGGAAAAGATGTCCATCGCCACCTTCTAAGTAGCCCCGTAACTAGTCCTCTTCAACCTTAGTGTTTGTACCGCAAAAGTACAGTCACCATAAAACACCACAACACCACCAAAGGGGTGAGAATATTAATCATGACATTAAGTTGGATTAAATGAATAAATACAAACGTCTTTTACAATCATAACCATAATATTTCACCATTGCTTTACGACATAGCACGTTCATCATCTAATGTCATCATTACATATATCACGTACATCACAAAACACATATACATCATGATATAATATGTTCATCAATTATACCTACATGAACGGTAACGACCCAATATTTTAGATGTTGTTTTTAATATTTTCTTTCGATTTATCACTTAGTATTAAAAGTTCTTTTATGTGGAAAATGAAGAAATAACAACACTATGTCTTTTAATTAATTAATTAGAATCATATTCCCTCTATTTATTTATTGATTTTTCTACTCAAATTAATGTGATACGATAAGACAATAAAATAATAATAATAATAATAATCATATTTTTTAGGGAAATAATAATATTATTTGATAAGTTACTTTATTAGTAGATGATTTAATCGTTCGAAAAAACTTAAGTTCGATTCGTAGTAGAAACATCTTTTGGTTAACTCAATCATTGTTGCAAAACAAAGCAATTATTAATTATTAATTATTAATGCATTTGAGAAAAATGAGAGGCGAGAGAGAGTGGTCGAGAGAACCGTGATTCCCACCGGGTACACCGTGGGCAATCGCGCCGGTTTTCTTCTTCACCGGTTGCGAGGTACGTTGGGGGGGAGCGGGTTCCAAGCAGGGTGCCACCACATGGGGGGGGGGGGGGGGGGG
>Ga0228710_1012150_pt1 | contig 10783 bp, 9 predicted proteins | sample MedpolnodulmetaG_FD_177995 | JGI IMG/M metagenome (GOLD analysis project Ga0228710, IMG submission 177995) | Root nodule microbial communities from Medicago polymorpha collected in Santa Monica, California, United States - pink nodules | ecosystem: Host-associated > Plants > Roots > Nodule... | reverse complement strand
CAAAGAATCCTATTCTTCATTCAAGAGCCAAGCACATTGAAATTAAACATCATTTTATCAGAGACTATGTTCAAAAAGGAGTTTTAGATATTCAATTCATTGATACTGATCATCAATGGGCTGATATTTTTACTAAACCTCTGACTGTTGAAAGATTTAATTTTATAAAGAAAAATTTGAACATGCATTTTGTCTCTGAGTAATGCTTGCCTCTGAATGAGAAATCAGACTCAGAACTCTTCAGAAGCTGTTTAGTTCTCAGACTCGCTATTGGAGACTCTGAAGAAATTCAGCCTCTGAAAGCCCTCAGACTCTGAAAAGGAATCTTTTGACTCTGAAATCGTGCGGTAGTGGAAAGGGTTACATTTAAGTCTAGTAACTCCTAGCCCACTAACTGCAACAGTTACTTTTTAGCTCTCTGACGTGGTCTGTCTGTATTGGGTAATAACACGTTAAGGGCAATGATGGTTATATGCTTTTAAACAAATTTTCTCGCACCCCCTTATTTTGTCATTAAGGAGTTGTCTGTTTTGTCCCCTATGAATGTGAAACGATTTGACAAAATCACTATATATATCACACACACATCTCACTCACTTTTCCTACACTTTCAAGTTTTTGAGCATTACATTGAAAATCAGATTTTTTATCTTCTCTCAAACTGAAAACCTAGAACCCTAAACCTTCAACATTCAACAATGGCATCATCAAGCGCAAGACAAGAAACTGGATCAAGCGGTTCTGGCCTTCAAATCAACAAAAGATCAAGTTACGTAATCAAGTCTAAGATAATGGCCATCCCCTATGAATCTTTTGAAGTCCAAGTTGAATCTCTAGTGGACTTCGCATCCTTAAAGAGAAACGGGATGAATCTGGACGCGTTGATGGAAGCGCAACATTTGTTTCCCTACTTTAATATGTTGAATGGACCAACATACGTAAAGTTGGTTAAAGACTTCTGGGTAAGGGCTGAAGTCTATGATGTGGATGCTGCGAAGGTTGAAGAACTTCAAGCTGTGGCTAAAGATCCCAGTCTGAGAAGGAAGACAAGGAAGGAGATGGGTCTCGAACCATTCAGACAAACGGAAATTAGATCAGCTGTGATGGGTATTCCCATAACCATCACAGAAGAGGTTATTGCTAAGGCATGCAGGATTGCCCCTACTGGCAGGTTTCTCTGGAATATCAGCAGAAAGCATCCCCTGCTGGATAGCTTCACATTAGTGGTGCTGAAAGGAAACCCAGCAACCAAACTGGTGGATATAGACGGTCACCACATAATGCTTCAGAAGTTCATGACAGAATGCTTCTTTCAGAAGGGAGGTGGATCTGATCAACCTAGTGTGGACCATAAGCTTGTCCTATATTTCCTTGCTGCATTCGACAAGATCAATCTTCCAAGATACCTCATGCACCATCTGTGCTAGGCTATCAAAGAAGGTATCAGAGGCAAGAGAAAGCAGATACCTTGTGGAAGACTGCTTTCTGAAATCTTCACTCAAGGCAAGCTACTGGAGATTTGAGGAAAAATAAGCTGGCTTCTGATAAAGCTCTGGGAACTGTCACTGGAAAGATAATCAACGGCAAGACTCTGCAAAATATGAAGGTTATCAGGAAATTCTCTCCCAATGAGAAGGACCTGAAAGAGTCTACAGTTCAAACAGAACTGATGAGGGATTTTCCTGCCATCTCTAAAGAGGAAAATTCTGAAGTTTTGGCTGAACTGATTGCAGCTTATGCCAAGGAATCAAGAGGCATCATTCTGGATGATGATACCCCTGACATCCTCTCAGAGGAAAGTGGGCTCAGACTGATGTTAGCTCAGAAGCTGCTGGTGCTCAAACCAAGAAACCTAAGAAGGACAAGTCTGAAGCATCCAACCTCAACAGCATGCATGCTCCTGCTCCTGCTCCTAAGAGGAAAAGAGGTAAAGGAGAATCCTCTATGATTGAAGATGTGGAAGCAAAAGAAGCAAGGCCTGAGAAAATGCAATCAACTGATACTCAGAATGAATGTCCAATGTTTGTTATGACTCCTGAAATGGCCAGAAGGGCTAAATAGTATGTTGATAAGTTGACTGCAGACAGGAAGAAGAAGAAGAAGAAGGAAGACTATCTGGCTGCAAGGGATGCAAGGCTAAAGTCACTTGGTTTAGAAAACTGTGATAAGTACTATGTGCATAAGATTGCTGAGGTCAAGAAAATTGTTGGATCAGTTGAGGAAGAAACAGTGAAAGAGGCCAAGGAGATGCTGGAGCAGATCCAAGGAACTTCAGAAGCTGGTGCTTCAGAAGCTGTTCCTGAATCAACTGCTTCTAAGTCTGCAACAGTGGCTGAGGCATCAGAAGCTTCAGCAAAGATGATTCAGATTCCAGACTTACCCATAATCATCCCAACCCCTCTATCACCCTCAAATGATTCTGACCATGATGAATTGCCTCTTGGTCAGAGGATGAAAATGCTACCAAAACCTCAACAAACTACCAAACAAATACCCCTTCAGGAAGAACAGTCTTCAGCAGCTGCTGAAGGTTCTGAAGATCCTGAAGAACCAATTACATCTGACCTACCTCACTGTGATTCACCCTCAAACCTGTTCTCTTTAGAGAGACACTTGGGTGGTGAAATCACCAAAACCCCACAGAAAGCCAGTAAGTCAGTCCCTAAAAAGACTGTTTTAGTCAACCAACAACCACCTCAACCCACTCATCAAACCACCCCTGAACCATCTTCCACTCAAACACAAACTCAAACTCTCACTCCAACTCACACTCACACTTCACCTTTACAAATGATTATACCAGAACCTGTTGTTGAGACAGTGGTTCCTGAGTCTGTACAAGTTACAGAGTCTGAACCATCTGTGACAATAACAGTTTCTAAACCAACACAGAAACCAACTCAGAACCCAACACTTACCACAAATGACCAACCTTCATCATCATCATCACCATCCATTCAGACCCTTGAACAACCACCCCCAAACCTTCTAGAGTCTGAATACATTGAAACTGAGCTGCTACAGATCAGCAAAGATATGCAGAAGCTGGTACAACTCAGAAGGGTCCCTACATTGTCAATTGCTTATGAAGACCAATGGGCAACTCTGAAGACCAGAGCTTCTGATCTGCTAAACTCTGTAAGCCAGAAGTGCATAAGGATTCAAGCTACAGCAGTTAAGAGATACTTCAAGGCTGTGGACTCTGCTGAAGAAGCTCAAGCTCCACTTCTGTTCCTAGGTAATGCAACTTTCTACCCTAAATCAGACTATGTGTCTACGGAAGCAAAGTTGTTCAAGCTACTGAAGCAGAAGGTACTGAAACAGCAGGAAGAGTCTAAAGCCAGAGAAGACTTTCAACTTCAGAGGTAGCTGGCTCTTGAGGCTACTCTCACGCAACAGGCTGCACTAATAGAGCAACTCATGAACAAACAGCCCAACCCTTAGAAGCACACCCTTTTTTTTTCTTAGTCAATTTGTGTTTAGCTTCTGAATTTTGTTTGTTTAAACTCTATACTTCTCTTCATTTATATATATATTTTTATTCAGAGTCCTTTCATTTTTGTCTATGTTTTTCTTTACTTTCCTTTATATTTTTTTTGTTAATGACAAAAGGGGGAGTAGTAGAAGTATTTGATTAAGACTTTGAGCCCAAGCTAAAATGAAATTTTATAACAACTTCATTTAGGAGAATATTTAATTATCTCAAGTTATTAATTGTGCAAGTAATTATTTTAAATGCTTAAAATGAATTTAATTAACCTGGATAGGACTTAGGGGGAGCTTACAAACCTCACCTTAAAAACTATCAGACTCAGGGGGAGTCAGAGCTTACAAGCCTCAGACTCTGAGCTTACAAACCTCAGAACCCCACAGTCAACTTGTTAATTGAGTTAACAACAATTGATCTTTTTAATACTTGTGTTTGTCATTATCAAAAAGGGGGAGATTGTTGGAACAAAGGGTGTTTCGCAAAATCACCTCTTGAGTTTTGATGATAACAAGGTATTAAAAATTATCAGTTGGATATGCTAAACATTTGTTCAAGTGTACAAGATCATAATCAAAGTACTATTCATAAAGATTCTGAATGAACAAGTCAAAAAGCAAAAGGAATTTTATTGAAGCTTAGAGCATCTGAAAGAATGCGTCTAAAGAAATGCGTCTGAAGCAACGAGTCTGAAGAAAGCGCTCCTGAAGACACATCATCAGAAGCAAGGTTATCAGAAGCATCTCATCAGAAGCCACTTCACCAGAGTTGACAAAGTACAGTGTACGAAGTGTACGACCACTAACTCTGCGCACGCCTTTGCAACCAACATCTCTGCAACTTGTCTCTACATCAAGACAAGAATAACAGTAATATTGATGCAGACATTGTTCCGCTTCAAATGGAATGGATTTGAAATTAGTTCTTCATAGGACAATTATCAAATCAAGAAAAGGATCAATGGTGAAGAATCAAAGCTTCAAACAAGACAAGTTGATGTAACGGCTAATTCTCAACGTCTCTCAAATCCTCTATATATAAGGATAAAGACTTGGAGAAAAAACACACATATATAGAACATATACACGAGAACAAAAGGCCAATACTCTCTGTGCAAAACGTCGTAAACACATCAACAACTTAGAGAATTCTTACAATAGTTCATATCTTAGAATTCTCAAGTGTCTAGAAAAACAGAGTTTGTTCTGTTCATATTGTTTTGTGAATACCTCTTATTGTATATCAAGTATTCAAAACCTTATTCAATTCTTTGTAATTGTTAAGATAAGTCTCTTTCAGTTGTGATTGAGCAAAGGAAGTCTCTTGGAGTTGTCCTTGAGCATAGAAGTCTCTTTCTTGTGTGATTAAGCATAGAAGTCTCTTGGAGTTGTCCTTGAGCATTGAGAAGTCTCTTTCTTGTGTGATTGAGCATAGAAGTCTCTTGGAGTTGTCCTTGAGAATTGAGAAGTCTCTTTCTTGTGTGATTGAGCAACTTGTAATCCGACATTACATTTTAGTGGAACTCTCCTTGGAAGTACAAGGGGGGACAGGACTACTTCCGGTTTGTGGAAGGAACCTGTATAATTGCTTGTGTTCTTTCTTTCTCTGTTCTCTTATATTCCGCTGCACTAAGACTCTGAACTCAGTCAGACTCTGAACTACTTCGGACTTTGAATCTGGGAACAGTTTTTCAAAACGTAAGAAAGAAGTTTTTGAAAACACAATTCAACCCCCCCTTCTTGTGGTTTTCCTCACCTTCATCTTCCATTTGTTGTCTTAAGGCAACTAAGGAAGCATTGATCAATGTTTGTTATGGATTTAAACCAGAAACACTCGGCCCAGGATAAACAGAGGGTGAGCCGTATTTAAATTCTCTAAAATAACGGGTGGACTATTATGGAGGCCCATCATAAAAGATGGAGGCATTCCATATGGTTGGTTCCTAAGATTTGACGGATCAAAGGACCATGGATTTTGAACTAACGGATTGCCAAAATTCACGTTAGATAGTGTAACCGTTGCAACCGTCGAAGTTGTAACGGGAACGGTTGATGATACATGAGCAGGAATTGTTGCCCCCACCGTTTCATCAACGTTTGCGCCATGGGATGGCGTCGTATGTGGACTTTGTTGTGGATGTACATTTAATGATGAATCATCCATAGATGCCCTTGTTGGGCTTGATGGTAGATCATTACTATGAGTATAACGTGCCATTTCTGGAAGTTTCTTTCTACTCCTCAAGAACATATACAACAAAAATCACTGAAAATTGAACACGAGGAACGACTTTGAACAAAAATGACAAACTGTCCCACTAGGCGTGCCAATTTTTTTACCCTGGATTTTGGTAAACTACTAAACTGGTTTTAAGACTAAGGCGAGCGAGATCAGCCAACAAATCTCAAGACTGTTTGCACGCAATTGTTCAATTTCGTTTGGTGACTATTTTAGCAAACTATGAATATAATCGTCAAAATCCAGAAACAGGGTGATACCCATCGAGATCATCTTCAATGGATCGATGCAGAAGCTTTAAAAAAGGATTTAAAGGATAAAGGAAAAAGAAAAGAGTCTAGACTAAAGAGTTAAACTAGAAATTGCATTAAAGTAATGTAAAAAACAAAAGGTTTGGTACACAGATTCATACGTTATGGTTCTTTACTCGTTTCTCCTTTGTGTGTGTGCGGATAGTTTGAGTGTGTAAACTTTCAGTATGTTTGAATTGTGACCCATTTTACACAGAGGAAAATGCTACTTATACTAAGTAGCTTCCTACGGACATGTTTAGGACGTAACTGCTAGTACCTGCTACGAGCGTATTTGAATTCCAAATAACGCCTCTTCGACGAGAAACCACCATTTAGCTCCTCTCTTTGATGCCAACCGTTCTTTGACATCTTCTTCGTTCCGTCAAACTCTCATTTCGATCAGCAAATCTTCTTGTCTTCACTTCGACTATCGAACTTGAGACTTTGAGCTTGCTTCAATCCCTTCAAAATCTGGGTCAAATTTCATTGACCGCATTTATTATAGCCTGTTGAAAATACAGGCTAACAGTATATTGAAGCTAACAAGTAACATTTTAGAAGATGGATTTGGAACATGTGGATCGTTTGATGTTGGTTAATCAAAGTAAAGGAGTGGACTTTAGATTGGATAAGAATGGTGTTTTGAGGTTTCGTGATCAAGTTTGTGTACCGGATGTACCTGAGCTAAAGAAGCAGATTTTGGAAGAAGGTCACATTAGTAGTTTGAGTATTCATCCAAGAGCCACAAAGATGTATCCGGATTTAAAGCATTTGTTTTGGTGGCCAGGAATGAAGAAGGATACAACAGAGCTTGTGTATGCTTGCTTGATTTATCAGAAGTCTAAGATTGAACATCAGAAGCCGTCGGGTTTGATGCAACCGTTGTTTGTACCGGAGTGGAAATAGGATAATATCTCTATGGATTTTGTCGGAGCGTTGCCTAAGACTGTGAAGGGAAGCGATTCGATTTGGGTGATTGTTGGTCTGTTGACGAAGTCAACACATTTATTTCCTATTAAGAGTGGTATGTCTGTGGCAAAGTTGGCGGAGATCTACATTGAGCAGGTTCTCAGATTGCATGGTATTCCATCTACCATTGTGTCAGATTGAGATCCGAGGTTTACTTTAAAGTTTTAGGAGAGTCTGCAAGAAGCTTTTGGAACTAAGTTGAAGTTGAGCTCTTCTTATCATCCTCAGACTGTTGGTCAAACAAAGATGACTATTCAAGCTTTGAAAGATTTGTTGAGAGCTTGTGTTTTGGAACAAGGTGTATGTTGGGATGAATGTTAACCGTTGATTGAGTTTACTTACAACAATAGTTTTCATTCTAGTATTGATATGGCACCGTTTGAGGCTTTGTATGGAAGGAGGTGTAGGACTCCGTTGAGTTAATATGAGTTAGGAGAAAGTGCCTTTAGGACTGGAGTTGTGCAAGAGACTATGGAAAAGGTTAAAATGATTCAGGAAAAGATGAAAGTGTCTCAGAGTAGGCAGAAGAGTTATCATGATAAGAGGAGGAAGGATATTGAATTTCAAGTTGGAGATCATGTATTTTTTAGAGTGAATCCACCGGTGTTGGACGTGCTTTGAAGTGTAGGAAGTTGACACCACGTTTTGTTGGATCGTTTGAGATTATTGAGATGGTTGAAGCTGTAGCGTATTGGATTGTGTTACCGCCGTCGTTGTCGAGTCTTCATGATGTGTTTCATGTATCTCAATTGAAGAAGTATGTGTATGATCCGTCTCATGTGATTCAAGTGGATGATTTGGAAGTTAGGGATAATTTGACCATTGAGACTTGGCCGGTGAGGATTGAAGATTGGGAAGTTAGACGCATAAGATGAAAATAGATTGTATTGGTGAAAGTGATTTGGTTTGGACCAACCGGGGAGAGCGCTAGTTAGGAGTCAGAGAGTCGCTTGAAGGAGTCGTATCCAGAGTTGTTTTCTTCAGGTAATTTTTGAGGGCGAAAATTCTTTTAAGGGGGGAGAGTTGTAACAACCTGTGTTTTCGCTAGGATTATTTTTTTTATTTATTATATGTGTTTATATGTGGTTAATAGTTTGTTTGTGTATTTATCTTGGGATTAGTGGATTTTTAGCCTATAAGGGTATTTTGGTCATTTGCTCAGTAAGGTTAAATTAGTAATTTTAGTGGGAATATTATTTTTAGTGCTTTAGTGAGAATAGTTACTTTTACTAATTTACTAATGAGTTGAGGTAATTATTTTGAGATGGTAAAATAATGAGATGTTTCAATGAGTTAGGTGTGTAGTAACTTTTTATAATTAAGTGGCAAGAGTTTTGAGGCCCAATAAGAATAGAGTTACCCTAGCCCATTATTGTGGTATATAGAGATAACTCATGAGAAGAAATTAGGGTTATACTCATTCATTCTCACAATTCACAAATAGAGAGTGGCTAGAGAGAGAAAGTAGAGAGATAGAGAGAAGAATAGAAGAAAGAAGAGGAAGAACTTAGAAGAGAAGAAACCTAGAGATTGGGAGTTAAAAGAGGAGAGTGAAGCCATAGCTAGAGATTTTTGAAGGTTTGAGGTAAAGGGGGATAGTTCTATTCTACTTAATAAGCTATAATTTTCTTTTTCACTTATGGGTCATAATTGTCATGAGTGAATTATGATTTTGATGAATTTTGATGTTAATTTTCGTGCTCATAATTATGTGGTAAATTTATTATAAAATTTTGTTATAAACTTTTTTTTTTAAGCTTAAACTTCATAGTTGTTATCTGTTAAAATGAATACCTTGAGGTTTTAGCTTAAAATGATGAAAAATGATGTTGTTGTTGTTGAATTCATGATTATATGCCATGATTGTTGTTGGGTGTATGTTGGTGATGATATTTCATGAATTGGGTGTTGATAAAGATGTTGTGTGGTTAAGTTGTTGTGATTTTATGACTTTTGAGAAAATGGGTTAAAAATGGGGAAGTTTGATTTTGACGAATTTGAATGCATTGATGTTATTGTTGTGTTGAATTAGGATATGTAGAATTTATGTTTTGAATTATAAGTTTTGGGTTTGAGATTGTTTGGGAGAAAATTGGATTTTTGAGCAAAAAGGTATTTTAAGTGTTTTCGAGAAACGAGCGGTTTTGGAAGAATTGGATTAAGTTGCTTTGAGATAGGGAAACATGATTTTATAGTAAAATATGATAGGTTTAAGTGATTGGGACGCGTAGGCAAAAATGGGATCGAAAAACAAAAATTGGAAATCTGTGTTGTCAAGAATGCACGACCGTGCGCCCTATAGGCACGAACCGTGCGTGTAGTTCACTGCAGGGCTGCACGACCATGCAGCTTGTAGGCGCGACCGTGCGACCTATGCATGTGTCCGAAAACCCGATTTTTCCGCGTTTTCTGAACTTTGAAGCATCCCTATGAGTTCCAAACACCTAAACCAACTTAATTAAAGTGCAATTGAACTTGTGTGAGTAATTTAACTTGGATTTGCTTTGAAAATGGATTGGTTTTGAAACATGGTGAAAAATAGACGAACTTGAGAAATTTTGAGAAATGAATGAACCTTGTGAAACCAAGTTGCTATGATTGATTTTCCTAGATGTTAGATGATATGTAGGGATGTTTTTAATGATATGTCAGAACTTGGAACCGTCATTTTATTGTTGAAATTGAAAATAGGCGATTTTGTGAAAATAGACGAACTTTGTCAAAATGAGCTTTTATGATCTTATAACTTGTAAATGGTTTTGTATTCATGTGCTAGCCTGTAAATTTGACAGGCTCATTTCATATGGTCAATATTTGTTTGACCTTTAACTTTGCAGGAATCAGAGAGCTTTCACATATAAATTGAAGTGCTTCGACAAAGCATCAAGCCTAGAGCGTATGGTCAGAATCTCAACAAAACAAGGCTGAAAGGGTGTTTCGTGTCGAATGTAACGTCATATTTCTATTAAAGCGATAAAACACGCGAATAATATAAATATTCAAGAAATAGACGCTTCGTCTTCAACAACTATCAAACAACATGCATTTATAAAATTATTCAACAGTCGCAGCGGATATAAATCATACATCACCAAAATATACATGTCATAAGATCAATATACATCCTCATAAAAATCTCTCAAGTCCCGACATATGGGCAAAATCTCTACAACATAAATAAATCCAGCATAATTAATCTAGAATAATCATACAGACAGACGTCCTAGATCAGAGCCTACTCTAAGAGTCAACAGAAAACGATAACGGAGATAGCTCCCGCTATCCAAGCACTCACCAAGCAAATTACTTCTGCACTCCGTCTACCCATTCATACAAACAGGTAGGCGGTCAAAACCACTGGGGTTAGCTTCACATCAATCATAATCAACATAAACAAACATAAGCATTCAAAGATTTCATGCATAACACATATACATACCCATCCCTCCTAGAATACTAACATCACATGATTATTATCCCCCACTCCATACACCTCAAGCTATCACATCACTACCATAGCATAGCAAGCACATTCAATCTCTAATCGAGTCATCGACATAAGCTCATCATTTATCAACATCAATCAATGAAAGGATTACTCACCTTATTCTTTATTTAGCATACTTAACTCAACAAGTACAATTTATCATTTCAAAGTTATAAATAAGAAATCATCATTATCAAAGAAATCACCACATCATATGTATATACATATACAATTCTCACCTCATTATTATTACCAAAATAATTATCATCAATTAGATTCACCAAGTGTATAAGCACAAGCAAGTAAAAC
>Ga0228710_1012148_pt1 | contig 10785 bp, 4 predicted proteins | sample MedpolnodulmetaG_FD_177995 | JGI IMG/M metagenome (GOLD analysis project Ga0228710, IMG submission 177995) | Root nodule microbial communities from Medicago polymorpha collected in Santa Monica, California, United States - pink nodules | ecosystem: Host-associated > Plants > Roots > Nodule... | reverse complement strand
AACAAATAATTAAAAAAATAAATTTTTTATTTTTAAATTTTTTTTTTTTTTTTTTTAAGCCAAAGAGAAAATATAATAAATAAAAACAACCAGGTACAAAGACTGGGGGGCATTAGACCTGACCCAGGAAAACCCAAACGGGAATACATCGTGAAAAAACTGTCCAAGTGGTACACCTCTAATCTATTCTAACGAAAATACACTAATCACTGGTGCAACTCAGCGAACCCGCGTACGGGCGTGAAACCATGTTACAAAAAAACGTGAAAAGTGAGCATCCGCATAGAACAGTTAGAGTTTAAACTAGGCGAATGGATTGGCCGTCAACATGGAAACCAATCCAAGTGCCAACGACCCCCTGAACCAACAACAGGCATAAAATGCTCTTTCGAGCAAATAACGCGTAAAAACTCAGATCGAGGGATGGGTTCAATACGTCAAAAACCAGATCCTTTCGGGTTAAACGAACCAGACCCTTTTGGGTTTTATGAACCTCAACCACTGCTGCAAAAAAGGACCAGATCTGCAACCCTCCCCAACCTCTGTTGTACAAGCACAAGGAAAACACAAACCGAACACACAATGCTACACGGCCACTGGCGCCCACCTCAACCACCTGCAAGAACAAACACAACCACCACGACCCAAATGACGACGAACGATCCGGGAGCACGATGAGGGAGGATTAATCATGGAGGAAAGTCACCACACTTGCAGTCGCCAGAATCGAAACAACCAGGACCAAGCACCAGAACAAACGAACATAAGCACATCATCTAAAACAAACAATACACAAACAAAAAAAACAGTAGAAGGCAAAACAGAAAACACAGATCCAGCTAACAGCTGCGTCGCAACCTCCTCTAACTATTCTACCAAAACCAAACTGAACCCACCACAGTCAACATCAACGACAGCAACCAGAACAGAGCCAACCACCGCAAGAACCGCAGCTGGCGACCGTGGATTCAAGGGACAGACAGAAACAAGCAAAAGGCGGCGAGAGCGACGAACCAAAGCTAGAAAGAAGATGGTGATGCCGCCGTGAAGGCCGGACACACCATCGGTTGCTTGGATCTACATCACAGAGGCAATGATTTGGATTGGCAAGGAAGAAAGTCGGTTGTTTGGAAAAGTTTGAAAAGTTAGAGAGAGGTGGGAGCGATAAGGTCTTTAATTGAGACTAGAAAAGAAATAGCATACAAGTCTTGACAATAGGAATAAACTAACATAACAATTAATATAATAACATCCACCATAAAATAAAATAAAAGGTTACAACACATTTGCTCTTATTTGTTTTAATGACATCATATTTTTCTTATTACGCTAGGGTTTCATTTTCCGGATTCTAAAATCCAATCTGAATACAGACTTTCTAAATGATGTATTTTTTTTTCTTGACTTCTCATGTTTTCTCTATGTTCTAGGAATGGAGAGAAATGATGGCCGTATTTTACTTTTTTAAAAAAATAAAAATTCCACATCAGCAAAGTGAAAAATCCACGTGGCAGTGCCACATCATTTGGTATGCACATGTGGCGTTGTCAGATCAGCACCATTAACGGCAGGGACCAATTCCATAGATGGAGAATTTTAGGAGGACTAAAAGCCTATAGAAAATTTTAGGGGACTAAAATCAACAGTTGGTATATTTAGGGGGACCAAAAACATAATTAACCCAAAAATATAATTGTTTCTTAAAAGACTCCCGTTAGTAGACTTAAGGTTTATTTGCGTGCATTTACGGTGTGTTTGTAATATAATTTTCGGGAATGTGAGATTAGAAATGCAACATTCCCGTGTTTGTTTTAAGTTTTGAAAATTTGTTTCATGAATATTATATTCGGAGGAATGTTATTTACACATGATTTTTTCAATTATTATTCTCATGTTTAAAGGATGAGAATATAACATTCACATGAGAATAGAATTCAACTTGCCGTGATTTCCAACTACCACTCACGTTTATTTTCATTTTTATTTTTTTAATTAAATTATTTCTATAACTTTTTCAGGAAATCTAAATTTTTACCATGTACATGGATAGAAATGTTGTTCCTAAAAATATTATTCATATCATTTCAAGGAATGTAATCAAATAATATTATTTCTTAACTTAAAACAAACACATTCTTAAATGATTTTTCATTTCTTTTTACGAATTTGATATTTTAAGTAGTTAGACGACGCATATTCAATCTCCATTTCATATGCCATTATTTCAGCACTAACAATAGGACTTACAAAACCAATTATCCTATATTTTTACAAGTAAGCAACAAAAAAAATTATAATTGTATAGCCACATCAATGTGCATGTCTTTTTTGTAAAAAAAAAAATCTAATTTCATTAACCTCATATAACAAGTCAAACGAGATAACCATAGCTAGTCCCTAGCATTATCTTTTCATTGAAGCCTAGGGCTTGCCAAAAATATGTATACTAATTACTAGTATTAGTAAAAAGAAATTTTGGTAAAACTTTGTGCTCCAAGCCGCCCCTGATTTAGACATGAAATTAAGTTTTTTCCACCAGAAAATGGGTTTAAGACAAGTGTGGTTTTTTTATAAAAACATGCAATAAAACGTAGCTCCCATTAAGGGAGAGTCGTATACTCAATAAATTACTTTTAATATATCATCCTAAAAAAGACAGAGCACTCACTTTGGGCTCCATTGGATACTATGCACCTCACAAATACAATTGGTGTTCAAAGAACATTGGAACAATATATTCATTGTCATTGCATGGCCCCTTGGTTTGGCCTGCACAAGTTTCATTTGTCTTCTTTGTAAATGTGTAAAGCATAGGCAACAATGCATATTCCCTCGATCTCCTTGGTGATAAATATCTATTCATTTTGCGTATTTCTTTTTACCAATATTCATTTTACGTATTATTAATTGCCCCAGCCGACTAGCTACTTTGTTTATCACAACAAAATCCTCCGTATACAAGAAAACATAAAGTCATGAGAGCATAATTCTCATTCTGGAATTATTACATATTTTGATTATATAAAAAGATTATTAAGCTTGCTTAACAATACAAAAAAAAAATATTATTAAAAAAATTTACGTTGACCCATAACAAAAAGTAATTATTTCTTATTTTTCATTTTTTTAATCGTATTTCTATTTTGTTTTACATTGTAAAGTGTATATAATATAACCATATTTAAATACCAAAGTAATTCTTTTCTTATGTGGCACCATGTCAGCAAAAAAAACACCCACATGACAATTGCATGAGACTAGAAGTGTAGACGAAAAAATTTAGAATGACACAGTTTTACAGAAGTTAAAATCAAAAAATTCAAAATTTATATGGAACAAAAACATGTTGAACCTTTAAATCTACAATAAAATACACCTCCAATTTTGCATAGAAACTCTGCTTGGTTGCCGCTACTTGCTAGCTAGATCGATAGTTAAAAGAATGAAATGAAAAAGACAAAATGGTAAAACAAACTTTATTCAAATAATCCAACATTTACCTAGGTAAGCGCTTACATCATCTTAAAAGTTCTTTCTGGAACTACATATTTGTCTTTTTTATTTTAATTTAATAAAATACATACTTGTCTCTAGTTTTTTTTAAGTAGTATGGTGACCGAAGTTTACACCCCATATAATATTTGGGGTTTAAACCCTAGTCCCGTATAATATTTAGAGTTATAAATTGAATCTCATTATGTTCACATATTTTAATTAGTTAGCACTTAACAGTATAATATTAAATGATTAACTCTGTATTTTTGTCAAACTTTTCTTTTTTAAGGAATATTTTTTTCAAACTTAAATGACCAAATAAAGTATTAGACCTATTTTTCATTCGAAAGTTGTATTCAAGGACAAAGTTAGTTTATAAATAGAGTAATGATATTTGAACAACCATTTGGTACAACCTATTTGACAACCTTCTTTTTCTCTTTTTTCATTGGTCAAAAACAATGGAGAGAGAAAAAGGAAGAGAGAGGGTAAGAATACAATGTGAGTATGAGAGAGAAAGTTGTCTAAAAGTTGTCACAAATGGTTGTACAAATATCATTTCTCTTATAAATATGTGAAACTTTAGTTCAATTCATTGTACACCAAACATAGAAATACAACATACGATCCTTAATCCTTCCAAATATAGGAACATATGGCATCCCAAGATCCAAAGCTCCACTTTGTGTTGTTTCCAATGATGGCACAAGGTCACATGATCCCAATGATGGACATAGCCAAAATATTGGCACAACATCACAATGTTATGGTTACAATAGTAACCACCCCACACAATGCATCTCGTTACACATCAACCCTAGCACGTTATGTTGAATCTGGCCTTCATATTCAATTAGCTCAACTTAAATTTCCATGTAAAGAGTCTGGATTACCAGAAGGGTGTGAGAATCTTGACATGCTACCTTCACTTGGTGCAGCCACAGACTTCTTCAATTCATCAAAAATTCTACAACAAGAAGTTGAGAAGTTATTTGAAGAGTTAACGCCACCACCAACTTGCATTATCTCTGATATGTGTTTGCCATATACGGTTCACGTAGCTAGAAAGTTCAATATTCCAAGAATTTCTTTTGGTGGAATAAATTGCTTATATGTTTTATGTTTGCATAATTTACATGTCAATAATATTATGAAAACCATGGCTAATAATGAATTTGAATACTTTGATGTGCCTGGTATTCCTGACAAAATTGAAATTAACATAGCACAGACAGGACTAGGATTAAAGGGTGAAGCTTGGGAACAGTTTAATAATGATTTGGCTGAAGCTGAAATGGGTACTTATGGCGTAATCATGAATTCTTTTGAAGAGTTAGAGCCAGCATATGCAAGTGAATTTAAAAAGGTAAAAAATGACAAAGTTTGGTGCATTGGCCCTGTATCACTTAGTAACACTGATTACTTGGATAAGATTCAAAGAGGTAATAATAATAAGGTTTCAAATGATGAATGGGAGCACTTGAAGTGGCTTGATTCTCAGAAACAAGGGAGTGTTCTCTATGCATGCCTTGGAAGTTTATGCAATATAACACCACTACAGTTGATAGAGCTTGGTTTAGCATTAGAAGCAACAAAAATACCTTTTATTTGGGTTTTAAGAGAAGGAAATGAATTAGAAGAATTGAAAAAATGGATTGAGGAAAGTGGATTTGAGGAAAGAATCAATGGTAGAGGCCTAGTGATTAAGGGTTGGGCTCCTCAGTTATTGATATTGTCACATTATGCAATTGGAGGATTCTTAACACATTGTGGTTGGAATTCTACTCTTGAAGCAATATGTGCTGGTGTACCAATGGTTACATGGCCACTTTTTGCGGACCAATTTTTAAATGAATGTTTAGTTGTGCAAATATTAAAAGTTGGTGTGGAAATTGGTGTGAAGAGTCCTATGAAATGGGGTGAAGAAGAGGATGGTGTGTTGGTGAAGAAGGAAGATATTGAAAGAGGAATAGAGAGGTTAATGGATGAGACAAGTGAATGTAAAGAAAGAAGAAAAAGGATTAGAGAGCTTGCTGAGATGGCTAAAAAGGCTGTGGAAAAAGGTGGATCTTCTCACTCCAATGTTTCTTTGTTCATCGAAGATATCATGAAGAAAAATAAAGATATGATGTAATCACTTGCCAATGGAAATGCCAATTCAAAATGAAAATTCATGTATCTCTTTTAGTCTTTAGGCAAAGTGGCAAGAACTACTTGAAATACATTTATTATATGTCTATTTTTTTTTGTTACTATTATATTTTTGATTGGTGTATTGTTTTCCTTTATTAAAAGGATTTTTTCTCTCTCTCTCTCTAAACCAATTTTCTAACTTATTTAAACGGATTTATAATGGGGAAATGATATTCATACCGAACCAACACAATGCGACACAGGTGGCATGATTTCCACTCACCACCATTTATTGTGTTCCAATTTTCACTTCCAACCCACCGTGATAGCCGCTTCACCGTGAATTTTCATTGGTTGGATATTGGTTCGGGAACAGTTTTACGATAAATTGTTTCGCAATGTATAGCATTGTTGTTTATAATGCACCTTCAAAATCTTATATAGAGACACTCATAACTTTCACAATAGATCTCGGTTTAAAGACCACTCAAACAAGGTTGATTATGGTAGATAGAACATCAACCTACAACCTTATCATAGGAGGCATATACTTAATGCTATGGAGCAATTGTATCAACCCTACACCTCACGATGAAAATCCCTCTTGATGATGGTAAGATCGCTACCAGGTGGGGTTTAGAATGGGAATGGAGAGTTGTTTCCCACCATGGAAAATATTTTTTGGACCGTTGAATTAAAGAGGATTATTGATTTTAGCATGGTCTGTTCACACAAGATTTTTTTTCATTCCCTTTAACATTGACCTTCAACCTCTATTGTCTTCGACATATATACTTCCTGCAATTACCCCTTTCTTCTGTTGAAACCCATGAATACAGACTTTTTTCCAGATCTAGAATTTATGTTACAGAACTATCAAAGGAGAGCATAAATCATATTATCTTAAATTATTTGATTACTCTTCTTCAATTATAAATAAATGAACTAGTACAATCTTAAAACTTTAATGAAGCTAAAACCGTATTTCACATCTCATATCTTTGATGCCCACAAGCTTCATTTCATATCTCAAAGGCAGTCCTATCACGGACGTTTGCTTCATTAGCTTATTTACAGATTTGTTCCTTCAATTTGTCATCAAATTTATGAGGAGGGGCAGCGTAAACTTATACAACTAAGAAAGTGCTATGGTGTTGAACATTCCAAAAACTCAAAAAGGGCCAAATTGAACTCTAAGAAATGTATACGAGTGTGCTTCGATGAGTGAAGAACACACTGGTCTTGCAAACAAAATATTGCAATCAACTAAAATGAGTGTATGTAATTAGATCAACTAAAAAAAAGAATCAAACATGTTAACTAGATTTGAATAAGGAGACTAAATCAGAAGAAAACGATGTGGTGGTGGTGGGTGAGTGAGGGAATAGAGGAAAGAGAATGCTGATGGATGATATGGTGTGGGCAGACTATCATAAAATATGTATTTCTCTTTAATCTAATCGTTAAATTTTTTTTCCATGGTGGGTATCAACTCCTCTTTCTCATGTTAAACCCCACCTCGCTACCATACACAGGGATCAACAAGTAGTTCAATAGTGTTTTGTCACTAGCCCAGGTCGGAAAAAACATTTTTTAAGAAATAAAATCAAAATGATTCTCAATTGTAGAAATCTTTCATATATTTAAGCCTACAAATTAAATCCAAATACACACATCTTTCTATCCATTTTAAAATAATTTATTTTTCTCTTCAATTAATTTCTTAAAATTAGTGTATTAATTTTCCATAATGTTAAGGAGGTTCCTCAAAAAATAAATGACTATTTTGCTATAATAAACCATTATAGGGGCTAGCTAGTCTGGTATTTAAGGAGGTACGTAATAAATTACTTCTCAGATATCATCCTAAAAACCATTGGTATTTTGTTTTTGAAGGCGCATATATATGCATATACTCCCTCCGTTTTTAAATATAAACAAATTTACTTTTTAGGTTCATTCAATTAATGATGTATGTGGATTACATACATCATTAATTGAATGAACCTAAAAAGTAAAATTTGCATGTATTTTAATCTCCTAAAAACAAAATTAAAATTAAAAAGAAAACCTTACTTGTCATGTATTAAGATTTATTCCTTAAAATAATGTATTAAACTTGGTTTGGCCTGCACAAACTTGTGTGTCTTCTTTCTAAATGTGTAAAACACATACAACAATCATACATTTTGGAGTATACAATTTACAATTTAAAATACCAAATAATTTCTTTTTCTTACGAGTCAACGGATTTTTAATAAATTTAACCCAATAGTTTTTTAGATAGCAGATCAAATGAAATGTAGGATTTCGATTTTTACCGTATCAGTTGTGGAAAAATTCAACTATGTTTGTTGGTTAGTTAGTAACTAACTAGTTAATAGGTTGTTAGTGGCTTGTAGTGCAAGTAACTCCATTTAGCCAATAAGTACTAGTTTGTATTCGGTTGATATAACTCAATATTTTGTATTATAATCATAATACAATACAGTTTATAGTTTTACAATTCACCATAAACAAAACTCTCTTCATCGTCTCTATTCTCATAATCAGAACGTTCTGAAATCTCTTTCTCTCATCAGTGAGTGTAGTGTAAGCTAAGAGCTTGCACCAACAGTATCACACTTAACAATACTGAGTTGTTTGGTCAAAAGACGAGTCTAAATTACAATAGAGGATTAATACATCTATTTTTCATAAAATAGTTTAATGACTAGATTCACATATATTTAATTGTGAAGAAATAAGAAACTTTGAGGTTCAAACTTCGACCCTACAAATAATATTTCTTATAGCTAGAAACTAAACTTAACTCAAATAATCCAACTTAACTCAATTTTGTTTCACATGCCTGGCTAGTAGCGAAGAAGATGAAATGAAATAGACAAAAAGGTAAAAACAAACCTAACACAAATAATCCAACTTACACATGTAAGTGCTTAATAATTGTCGTACCTGGTCAACTTTGCACCATAGGCGGTTCTGTCATTTCATTTTATGGGATTTGGATAACGTGCACTTGTTCCAGAATTGAACACGCTTCTTTTCTTTAACCACAAGAAAACGAAGCAGAAGAAAAGCAAGTATGTTTGGCATTTAGCAATTGCCTTAATTTTGTTTTTGAAGGCGTATATATATGCATATACTTCTTTTTCTTTATATGAATAATTTTATATGAGACATTAATAATAAATGTTAATTTAAAAAATATTTGTATTTCAAAATATAATTTCTTTTACAAAACCTTTCATAAAATTATTATAAAGAACTTTTTCACATTAAAATTATAATGTAATCCAAACATACAATATTTCAACTTTGTTATTAAAAACCTTTCTTTGAATATACTAGACGGACAATTAAAAGACCCTAATTTAGCATAGAACTTTGTTTCGCGTTGCTATCTAGTTAGTGAAGAAAATGAAATGGCATAGACAAAAAGATAAAATAAATTTGTTTAATTTGTGATTCTAATAATAATCCAACTTTTACATATGTAAGCGCTTACATCACCTCAAAAGCTCTTTAGGGAGTACCATAAATTTCTCTTGTTATAAACTTATTATTATGTCATTTTTGCATATATTAAAAAGGCATAATATAAAGTCTCGTGAACCTAACTCAGTTAGTAAGGACAATGTATAATATATGCAGGGGTCGGGGTTCAAACTCCGGACACTCTAATTCTTCACATTTAAAAATTCTCTAATGATAGCGTATTATATTTGATGACTACTTCAAATTAAAATTTTAATTCAGTTTTTGACTCTCTGTGTTATGACTGGGTAAGAATATAATTAAGATTACCTTTTGGTGAACATCATCCTCATTAAACCCTTACAAATTTTACACATTTATTTATTTGGCCTGTGATATACATAAAGAGCCATGCACTAACTAACGTAAATCAAACAGGTTGACGTTGATACGTCTATAAGAGAACTTTTTTTAAGCTAAAATTACAGGGAGCAGAGGGGTCTCCTACTACACCATCCTAATCATATTAATAGAAAGATAAAAGTACCCAAAAAAGGGAGTAAATAGGCAATTGTCTTCCCGAAATTGTAAGTTTCGTCAATTACCTCCTGACATTAACAAAACTTCAATTACCCCCATGAAATTGCACAACGTTAATCAATTTACTCTCTCCGTCAAATTCTCATGCTTGTCAACATTACGTTTTGCAAATACTCTCATGAAGTTTTGCACTTATGTGCAAAATACCCCCGAACTTGAAAATTATATATATATATTTTCTTTTTCTATCAAAACAACGCTGAATTGAAATTCTTTTTGTCAAATAGTGTTAAGCTCCAAAGAGTAATGCTTATGTTGATTGTATTCACAAACGAAGTATTATTGAGTTTGAATTTTCATATCTAATAAAGTATTAAAAAGTGGTTATGGACTAGTATATTGTTTTGCTTTTTGTTATCTAAAATATTGGATTGTAGTAAAAGATCTATATGTTAATTGTAATATTGTAGAGTTTAAAGTATTAAAGTTAACTGTTAATTGTTTGCCTTTAATATCTTTTGAATTAAGGATAAGGAAAAAATATAAATTTTCAAGTTCGGGAGGCATTTTGCAAATAAGTGCGAAACTTCAGGGAGGGTATTTGCAAACGTCGTGTTGACTAACATAAGAATTTGACGGAGGGGTAAATTGATTAGTGTTGTGCAATTTCATGGGGTAATTGAAGTTTTGTTAATGTCAAGAGGTAATTGACAAAACTTACAATTTTGGTGAGTAATTGCCTATTTACTCTAGGGGGTAACAAAAATAAAAATTTGAATATATGCAGGGGCTAGATTTGAACAAAAAAAAACATAGTCTATTCAATTTTCAATTTTATATAATATTATTAAAATATTATTATGTATATGGATGTCTCCAAATATGATTTATTATCCGAAGATAAAGTGTTGGTTTTAATAAAGTGTATATTTTCCCTCAAAAAAATAAAATGTATATTTAAAAAGTTAATATGAAACCTATATACTCCCTCCGTCCCATATTATAAGCAAAAATAAAAATCACACTTATTAAGAAAACTAAAACATAGTAGTTTGTAACATAGTTTTTTGTGTTATCTTTGAAATAAGTTTTATAGGAAGATGTAAAAACAATTTTCATTGGTAGTTGATTATAGAGAAA
>Ga0228710_1012142_pt1 | contig 10789 bp, 16 predicted proteins | sample MedpolnodulmetaG_FD_177995 | JGI IMG/M metagenome (GOLD analysis project Ga0228710, IMG submission 177995) | Root nodule microbial communities from Medicago polymorpha collected in Santa Monica, California, United States - pink nodules | ecosystem: Host-associated > Plants > Roots > Nodule... | reverse complement strand
TGTGGTACAGCAGTTAGTATGCTAAAAAAATAATTCACATCGGTGTTAAACAAACCTGATGTGAAATGTGTACCCTCATGTTGAAATGAAACAAGAATTCACATCGGAAACATTATTGACGATGTGAATTATACCAATTTGACATCGTTGCATACTATATACCTGATGTGAAATCCTTTGTTTACAGTTATATGGCTTACATATCAAATCAGTGGGTTTTGGCCCGATGTGAATTGCAATTTATCACAACGGTTCGGTACCCGATGTGAAAAGTAGGTGACATACAACATCACCTTTAGTGACATCGGTTGGGACCCAATATGAAATGTCGATTCCAACCGATGTGAAATGTCATTTCTGTAGTAGTGATATATGACTGGGAAAAGGAGTTACTTTGAAGACAGAAGACCATATAGTAGAGGATATGTTACATTTGGTGATGGTGGCAAGGGAGAAATACTAGGCATTGGAAACTTGATTAGTGATGAGCTACCCAAACTTGAAAATGTTTTACTCGTTGAAGGACTTTTCTCTAACTTGATTAGTATAAGTCAACTGTGTGACCAAGGAATGGAAGTTTACTTCAACAAATCTGGATGCAAGATAACTAATGAAAGGGTAGAGGTGTTAATGAAAGGAAGCAGGACTAAAAATAATTGCTACAAATGGATTCCTGAAGGATAGCTTAACATGTTGCACATCATGCTGGAACATCAGAAGCCCCACAACCTATTACACGTTAAGAGCAAGAATGAGATGAAGAGTATCTCTAAAAGTAGTCCTCCCTTGAAAAATAATCAGATCAAAGTTCAGCTACACTCCATCGAAGATATTTCTAAAGAAGATTTTTTAATTGACAAATATACAGAAATTTTAGATTTTGAAAAATTTGAGAAGTTGAGGGGCAGAATGGACATTTCTCTGAGGAAGAAGTTATAGCAGTTAATTTGGAATAGGCGTGCAGAGACGTTATGCGTATCTTACTTTTCATTGGTGCACGCTAATTCAAGCAATTTTATCCATATCATCACTCTTCACTCAACTAACCGCTATCATATCATCATTAACCCTTATCTCACTCCTACTTTCTCTAAACTTCCTAGAACCGTCCACGTTCTTCTCTCTGCAACCGATCTTCAAAAACCTCATTCTTACACCAATTTTTCTCTTCAACATCACTTCATCATGAAGTTTAAAACCAACACCTCTGTATCTAATGATAAGAACACCTCCAAACAACAAAAATCTGACTCCTCTACACCAAAAGCTGTGGAACCGCTCACTATTGTTCCTCCTTCAAAACCTAATAAGAGAACCAATGTTAAGACTACTTCAAGAAAGAAGAAGATAGTGAAGAAAGGCGAATCGAAAGTTGCCCTGTCGATGACGGATCTTTATAAAAAGGGGAATCCTTTTAAAGCTGCTGAGGAAGGTTCCACCGCTCAAGCCTCCAGAAACACTGATGATGGAGATGCCTCCAAGATGACTTCAAATGTTGCAACACCGGGTTGTGAAAAAGGTAAACCTGATTCAACCCTAATTCCTGATGAATCTGTATCTGTTAAAAAGCTAGGGTTAGAAGACTTGAATGATGCAATAGAAAGTACTGAAAACATGGATGTGAGTAATCCTGATAATGAAACTGGGATTGATGACTTTATTGAGAACATTCCGAAAGAAACCGACAGTCAAGATGATGTTGGACCGGATGTTAGCACATCCTTGGGCCAACTTGTTAATCCTACTGGTGATGAAGATGTTGTAGGTGATAAAGAGGAACCCAGTGTTGAGACTGATCCAGAGGAGAATGTGAATCCTGATAACATTATTGAGAACTCTCATACAGAAGAAAGTGGTAGATCTGATGGTGATTATGAGAAAGATGAGGAAGATGTAGATTCTGGTGACAAAGTGAGTAGTAAAGAGGTGGTGGATGTTGATGAACTTGACTTGGACAATATTTCCCTGGCCCAAACCCTTGGTGACAGTGTGGCCAAGAAACTTAGAAGCAACAAGGGAAAAACCGTTCCCTCTACTGGCAATTCTTCTAAGAAGACAGCTACTGATATAGCTGAAACCCCAAAAGCAGGACAAAAATGGGTGGAATTGGTCCTAAGAAAAGCTGGAGTAAAGTGATGGTGAAAAATATTACTAGTAGATCAAGAAAGAGAAAGATTGTCTCTTCAAGTGACTCTGAGTACGATGTTGAGCTGGATGCTCTAAACATCATCCCCTCAGAGTCTAAGAAATCAGCTGGGAAGAAGGATATGCAGATCGTGGAAATTACCTGTTGAAAAAATGTCCTTTCATTTTCCTGACTTTGCTCATAGGTGGAAATACATCTATCACAAAAGACTTGCTTTGGAAAGAGAATTGAGTGAGGAGACTTTGAAGATTGAAGAAGTCATGAAGCTGATTAGAGAGGCTGGTCTTGAGAAAACAGTGTGCAAGCTAGGAGAGTGTTATGAAAAATTGGTGCGGGAATTTCTGGTGAATATTCCTAAAGATTGTGATAACCCCCTAAGGAGAGAGTATCAAAAGGTGTATGTCAGAGGAGAATGTGTCAACTTCTCTCCCAACATCATTAACAATTTCCGAGGAACAGATGAAGGAGGTGCTGCTGAGGTGGAAGCCACTAATAATCAAATTTGCCAAGAGATTACGGCTAATCAGCTAGAGGTTTGGCCTAAGAAAGGGAAGATTTCTTCTGTGAAGCTGAGTATGAAGTATGTTGTACTCAACAGAATTGGTGCTGCTAATTGGGTCCCTACCACTCATTCCTCAGACATTGCAACAGGTTTGGCTAGATTCATTTATGCTATAGGAACAAAAACTAAGATGGATATTGGTAGGTATGTATTTGACCAGACTATGAGGCATGCTAAGACTGATGCTGCCAAATTTCCCATTGCTTTTCCCACCTTGCTTTGTAATATTATGCTGAGTCAACATCCTTATCTCATTTCTACTGTTGATCTACCTATGAAGAGGGAATCTCCTCTTACCTTTCATCAGAAACGTTTTGGAGATAATCATGCTCCAGATCTTGTTGGAACATCTGTACCTGCTCCTAATACAGGGTTTATGTCAAAAGAAGAGATTATTGTTGCTTTGAAGGACACCTATGTTATGCTAGATGAGAGGAAGACTCAGTTTGGGCTCATGACGCATGCTCTGGAAAGGAAGGATGCTGGTGCAGAAGTTGAGGAAGTTGAGAGTGAGAAGGAAGTTGAAGATGAAGATGGGTCTGGCAATGAGGATGAAGAAGTTGATGTCGAGGGTGAAGAGAAGCATCTGGTAGCAGTTCTGAGGGAGCAGAATAATTTGTGTTTACCTTTCTTTTGTTTGTTGTTTTTCTTTTGGATTTGGTTTTGAGGGCTATGCCCTGGATAATTTGAGCACTCTATGTGCTATCGTCTATAACCGCATATTTCCTGCACTTTGTTTCTTGGCACTCTTTATTTTGATTGAAGTTTTTCTGGTATTCTCCTTTATTATGAAGATTTCTGCATTATTTATTTTGGCACAATTTGTGGCTAAAAAGGGGGAGTAGATATGCCATTGTGGATAACATGCTACTGTTTTTGAAGAAGTGCCTGTATTATTCTAGTATTCTCTGTGTGGGCCGATGAGTCAATAATTAGTGTTTTTAATATAATATTTGAGTCCGTTTTATTTAGATTTGAGTTTATTTTATTTAATTTTATTTCCGTTTTAGAACTCTTTTACTTCAATTGCAAGTTATTTAATTTCAGGACCAAATATTCCAAAGATTGAGTCTTGGAGCAAAAGAAAGGGGATTTGAAGCTGATTCATGCCTAAAATACGAATATTGAAGACAAAAATACATCTCCCTCACGTCAGAGACTTGGCACGGCTCGTGCCACCAGCCACACGGTCGTGCCAACCTTCAGGATCCACTTTTGCTGCTTTTTGCTTTCTGGACAAGCTACCTATTAGTTTACTTCTGACCTAAAAGCTCATGGTTTCTTGTGGAACATTCTAGTGTTATATTTCTTAGGGCTTAAGTCATTGTAAACTATAAATAGAGTAGCTAGCTATCACAACAATTCATCTTTTGTTTTTGGAATAAAAGTTCGCCTTTATTTAATTTACTTTTAAGTTCTTCTTCTTCTCTTCTATGTCTACAATGAACGTGAGTGGGTAGACTCGTCTTGTCTTGGGATTGTTGGATGAGTTTAATGACCTAATCCTAATCAAACCAAGCATCGAACCCTTATTTTATATAAATCTACTTTCTAATCTAATTTCACCGTTTTTATAATGAATTAACAAATACCAAACTCATAAAGCGACAACAGAGGGTTAGTATTTGTTAATTCATCATCACAAATATCAATTCATAATGCGACAGCAGAGTTTTGATATTGGAACAAGTGAAATTAGACAAGGATTGCGAAACATGAGAATAGTCTAGCAAACCTTGAGACAAATAAAGTTTTGTTCTTCAAGGATTCTAATAGCAATCAACCATGAGAATAGGCGTGGTTGCTAGAGGAACACACTCAATGACTTCGAAAGAAGCTTTGATACGCTTAAGAGAAACTTGTCTTTAGAAAGTAGGTCCAATATAATGTTTAGGTTTAGGGTTTGTTTGTGAAGGGTTTGTCATTAAGATGAACCAATAATTCCAAGACGCTTTTTATTAATATTTTCTTCCGTTAAAAATCCAATCTTTCAACTGAACTTTCTTCTAATCATCTTCTAAAAGTTAATTAAATTGAACAACTCCATGTTGGAATGATACTTTCTTTTTACTACTTCGGTAGAACCGTGCACTTGCGGTTTCACTTATCATGGGCCTTAAAGTGTTCCTAAAGTAGGCTTGTATGCTTGCTATGTCCTGTATGCTTGCTAGGTCTGAGTTTATTAGCAGATAATGTGCCTAATGATGTTGAGACATCTGATCCTGGTGTATGTATGTTTCTGATGATTATCTGCATGTGTATGTTGAAGTTTTTACTGTTAGTTGGATGTGTTTATGTAAGTATGCATGTTTCTATGAGGTTGCATGTTATCTCTCTACTTTGTTGGGTCTGGCCTCAGGTTGTTTTAGCCAAAAATTTGCCAAAGGGGGAGATTGTTGGATATTTGAGTGTTGGCTTCACTTTTGCCTAAACCAAATATTCAAGTGTGACGTTGGACACGATGTTCCAACATCTTGGCATGGTTCAGTTGACCTGTACCTTGCCTGGTTTTATGCACGCGTTTATTTATTTAAGGAATCCACACCATTATTCTTGTTAGTTAAGGTGCGTGCTTTTAGTACAGAATCAAATCATGTGTGATTTCCTGAGGAGGTGCTATCTACTTAGGAAAGTTTGAAGGTGATCAGGATGTTCCTAATAATGTGCCTACATATTAGGACTTTCCTCATCTGGTTCTGTTGGTTCTGAAATAGATCACTGTTTGTTCTAAAGCCCAACAAGTTGTTCTGACCCGTAATGCTTCAGTATTTAAACAAGGCTGCAAGACCTATTTCATGATTCAAGCCGTCATTTGAAGAATAGATCATTTTAGGGTTTTGAGTCTGTTATTCGTGAGCCTTTCGTGTATCATCTTGGTGCATGTTTAGGACTGTGTTTAAGTTGTAATTTGTTCACTACTCTGAAGCTTTTAAGCAAAGAGTTAGGTAGTTTGCGTACTACACCAAAGCTGTGAAGCACGGTTGTAGGAAGCTTGTTTGAAGGTAACTTCACTTGATTTGTTTATGTTTGTAATCTGATAATCACAGGGGTTGTGGTTGATTGTAGGGAGTGAGATGGGATCTCAGATCTAGAAGTTCCTAGGTTGAAGTCAATACGGGTAGGTCCTAGGTCTAGAGTTGTAAACAAGGAGTTTACTGATAACTTAGAATAAGGACTACACTAGTGGATTTCCTTCCTGGCTTGGTAGCCCCCAGAGTAGGTGAAGTTGCACGGAATTGGGTTAACAACTTCACTGTCACATTTACCTTCTTGTCAGTTATTTTACTTTATATAGTTTATTTGTGTTAGCTTAATGTTCTAAACATTTTATACGACATCTGTTATCTGTGACTGGTGTTGGAACATTGTGTAGAACATCTTAAGTCTAACATGCCAGAATTTCACAGAGGCTTAGCGAAAACAAATGGCTTCTGCCTCTGTGTTGATACAGTTTGGATTTCATATTCCGGACTGTTTGTACATTTTCCAAATTATGTAATCCGGAAACATCATTTTCCACCCCATTTGTTAACTTTCAACAGGGTGATTTACACATTTTGGATTACATAATCTGGAAAGTGTGCAAACTTTCCGGATTATGTAATCTGAATCCATCCATTCAACATTGGCACCAACATCCATCAGGGTGGTTTAAGTGCTAAATTCAACGAATTTGTCCGGATTTAATTTTCCGAAAGTAGTTCGGATTATATATTCCGGACTAGGGGTATTTTTGGAAAAAATAGGACGTCCGAGAATTTCGCAGGGTGGGAAAAGTAATACTCAAATCTTTTTGGTTGCTCCATGTAGATTTTTTCTTCAAGTTCTTCATGTTGGAACACACCCTTCAAATCCATGTGTTTCAACTTTAGATTGTTTTGATAATCGTTATAAGTACCCTATGGAACAATGTTTTAACCCCGGTGAAAAAATCTCGTTTTAATCAATCACCTCAAACTGAATAGAACCCTTAGCCACAAGCCTTTATCTATAAATTTGTTAGTTCATCCATACTCAAATACAACAAGCTCAACAATTATTTGTTTATTATTAAGATCTTGAGTTGGATCTGAGGCACTACCACCAGATGCTTCCCCGACTATACCATTATGTGGCTTTATTGTTGTTAGCACCAAAAACTCTAACATCAATAAGGCGTGAAGGTAGTTGATTGTTGTTGCTTCATGATGATACATTGGCATGAAAATCTGCAGAATTTGAAATATATGTTTCTTAGATATGTCCTCCTAGTTTAAACTAAGCTTTAGCTTTTACTTTTTGAAACAAAAATAGAGGTGCAACAAATCCTGCAAATTCTCATGCCAACATATATCATCAAACAATAAGAATCAAATTACGTTCACGCTTTATTGAGGATATTTGATTTGTTGGTGGTAACAACAATGGAACACATAACGGCATATAGTAGGAGAAGAATATGGTAGTGCCCAGGGCCATCCCCTGGGCATAGGCGGGGAGTGCGACGGCCTAGGGCCCATGCCGGTAAGGGGTCCAAAAAAAATTAAGGTGGGTGCGTGTATATAGAAATATTTGATTTTGGAGGGTATATATAGAAAAATTATCTGAAAAGGCCCCAAACATTGACATGATGAAGTGCTGGGCTAAAAGCTGTTAATCTTTTTGTTCATTTTGACTCGATTTGTTATATATACCCCATGTAGCACTAAAATTTCAATATACACTCTCCTATAAAAAAAAATGGTTGTTCTTAATAATGTGCTCAAAAATTTATTATCGAAGAAATTGGTGATATTTTTTTGGGCCCTTTATTCCTAATAATGTGCATCACTACTATTAAAAATATCGATGATATTTATTATCCAAGAAATTGGGATAATTTTCATGACAAAACAAATTCTATTTTAGTTGAAAATGGGCCTACTAGAGAAATTAACCATAATCTTGTCTTTCAAAGGTTCCAAAAAAATAAATTATATCAATATAATAATGTCAACTTTCTTGAATTAACTGAAAGGATTGCAGAATTGAATTTGATAATGCATGATCATGTAAAACACATTCATCAGTACAAAACCGATGCGAGATCACTACGAAAAAAACCTATGTGAGACGCATCAGCTTTTTTGTTTTGTTGTTCTTTTTATCAATAGCTGCATTTGACATTGTTCTCTACTCCTACGATATTTTATTTTGTTTTGGTGTGTATAAAGTATTTGATTTATTTTCAGATGTTGTCTAAAAAAACATTTATTTGGTAATGAAAAGCAAAATAAATAAATGAAATGAAGAGCTAATAAAAACACACAATGAGCTAAAAAAAATTAGACTATTACTTTTCCCACCCTAGCCCACACTCACGCGCCCTATGCACATTACGAAAATACCCTTTGTCTGAATTTTACAATCTGAATGCGTTTAGGATTGTGAAATCCAAAACCAATTAAAACATGATCTGGCCACTCCCTGCGTTCAATCTTGGACAAAACAAGGGTGTAAGTATTTCCAGACTATATATTCCGGAGACAACTTATGTTTCCGAATTATATATTTTGAAAGCCCTAATTTTAAAAAAAGTGGGAAAAATTACGGGACATTTCAGATTACGTAATCTGATAAGCTTGATTATACAAGAGGAAGACTCAGCGCAATATTGTTGGTTCGGTTAAATGTGAGTTTCCGTTTCAGCTGAGAGGTTATGTGTTGATTCCTGGTGATTGGAGCCTCAAAGTTGGTGACGGTAAACACAACCATGAGATGGCAGATGTGTTGAAAGGTCATAAAACCGTCGGACGTCTAAACCCAAATGAACGTGTGCACCTTTATGAGATGGCTGAGTCAAACGTTCCTCTGAGGCAAATGCTTACCAACTTAAGGAAGAGGAACAAAAACACTTCAACTACTATCAAACATGTTTATAATGCTTGTCAAGGTTTAGGAAATCCATCAGGGGTTCGATAATGGACATGTAACATCTCTTGAAACGTTGGTTGAGAATGAGTATATGTATCATTGTAGGAATTATCCTGATTCCGATGATGTCAGTGATATATCTTGGGCGCATCCATATGGTATCAAGTTCTTTAACACATTCTCTATGGTGCTTGTGTTGGATTCCACATATAAGACCAACAAGTACTGTCTTTCGTTGCTTGAGTTTGTCGGTAACATTCTACCCAGCTGACGTTCTCCATTTGATTTGCTAATATGATGTTTGAGAAGGAAGATAGCATTACTTGGGCTCTTGAGAGGTGTCATGAACTGTTGCATTCCAAAGATCTTTACCTCAGAGTAGTTGTCATGGATCGGGACAATGCTTTGATGAATGTTGTCGATACCATTTTCCCTGAGGCTACTGCTCTGTTGTGTGAGTATCATATTAAAAGAAATGTAAGATCAAAGTGTAAGACATATTGCAAAGTGAATGATCTCAAAGGCAAGGATGGAAACAAGATAAAGCCAAATTCAATGGTGAAGACGATCATGCTTGCATGGGAGGATATTGTGAATTCTGATACGGAGGAAGCATATGTTGAAAATTGCAACCGGTTCAAAGTTTTGTGCGTTAAATTTCCCAAGTTTGTGGAATATGTTGAAAGTACAATTTTGGGTCCGGTGAAGGAGAATATTGTGAAGTCTTGGGTGAATAAATTCATGCATAAGGGGAATACTACAACAAACAGAGTTAAATATGCACACAACCGGTTGAAAAAGTACATGACTAGTAGTATGGTAAATTTAAGTACAAACTGGCAACAAGTTCACAACATGCTCGAGTCACAACATACTTAGATACACACTTCCTTCCAACCGAGCATTGTCATGCTTGAACATAGATTCAAAGAAAGCTTTGTATTATCTCGTAGACGAGGCTGATCGAGTAGCTGATATCGGAACAGATAAATTTAGGTGTGGTTGTTTGAGTTTGATCACTTTCGGATTGCCATGTGCGTGTGCGATTGCATTGAAGATCAAGAACAACACCCACATACGTTTGGATGAAATTCACACTCACTAGAAGAGGTTGAGGTTCGAGTATGAGGGTGACATGAAGGATAAGAAGGAAGACATCTCTGCTATCGGAATGGGATTTGCTTCAGGTATTTTCTATAAAAATTGTGTTAGGTTTTGCCCAGATTTTATACTTTCTTCCTCTGTACTAAGTAAATTCGGATTAAATAATTCGGAATTTTATAGCATATTTCGAATTATATAATCCGAAAATATAGCATTTATGCATCTTGCAACGTGAACAAGTACATGTGTATGGGGTGTATCGTATAAATTCGGATTATATAAATCTGAAATGTGTAGAACATTTCGGATTATATAATCCGAATAGTCACAGGACAGAACATAATGCATCTTTTTTCCACTAGTTCTTAAATTGACAGGTTCAAGAACGCAGATTACAACATGAAGTTGCATATCAAAGAACAATTTCGATAGTTTGTTTTGCCGGAGACTACCTCTATGCGGGCACCGCCAAAAAAAGGTCACCATTAAAGAAGCTCGAAAGAAAAATAAACATTTCATTCGGTCGACTAAGCGATCGCCTTCCTTCTGGGAGATTGTTGATTCTCAAGAACAACAGACACAGGCTTCACAGTCAAATTCAACAGGGGCAAGTAGAAAGAGTGCACGGAAAAGCAACATGTCTCCTGGTCCTCCTAAGCCAATTCCAAAAACTCCTAAGCCAACTCCCAAAAATCCTAAGTCAATTCCGGTTGAAGTCTATATACCACACAATGACCAAATCCCAATTTGGATGCATTACTTTATTGAAAAGGTGGTGGATGTAGCTAGTGATGGTCATTGTGGGTCTATGTAACTTGAGTGCTCACGATCACCAAATGATCCGATTAATGACGATAGACGGTATAAAGAAGTCTTAGGCGCTCTAACCTTTTCCGGTATTGATCCTGCACCACCGGATTAAATGTATATCATCATTTTTTGAGGGAATGTATATCATTAATTGAAATGTATATCATTAGGTAAAATGTGTAATGATATAAATTCAACTTTTTGTGTATAATGATATATATATATATATATATATATATATATATATATATATATATATATATTTATATACATAT
>Ga0228710_1012140_pt1 | contig 10791 bp, 4 predicted proteins | sample MedpolnodulmetaG_FD_177995 | JGI IMG/M metagenome (GOLD analysis project Ga0228710, IMG submission 177995) | Root nodule microbial communities from Medicago polymorpha collected in Santa Monica, California, United States - pink nodules | ecosystem: Host-associated > Plants > Roots > Nodule... | reverse complement strand
CACATCTCGTACTAAAAAAAGTTAAGCTAATTACCAATTAAATTTCATATCTTAAAATTGAGAAAAGAAAAAGGAATGATTAGGATTGCTCTCACCCCGTTTCAAGTTCAAAAGGAAGTGGCCCTTGAAAACCAGGAAGGTGTTCAACCTTTGAGCCATAAGCTTCAATGTGAGATAATATCTGCAAGCTAAAAAGTGCAAAAGCAAGTACAATTTGACAAGAATAGTGAAGTGAATTATGAGAAGGAGGAGCCATCATGTACATCTTTGCAAGCTTCAATTAATTTTTCCGACTCTTAAAATGCTCTTGTTAATGAGTAGTTGTTGAGAAGACCATGGTTCTATAAAATATAAAATGTGGAATGATTGAGTTGAAACAAGGGGAAAGAGAAAGCATGCATCTTTTCATGGTGACCACGTAAATTAAAATTGTTGAGGATGAGTAGTTGAGAAGTGCAATGATTGAGATGAACAACTCACCCACAAATAAATGTGAATCTCGAGTTTAAACAAACAAGTGGGAGGTAATAAAGATATTTTTATTTGTTACTCTTCACAATAAAAGTCCTAAAAATTTGGAGTTCGGTTGAAAAGTAAATAAAGCTTAATAAAAAAAAGTTTCATCCAATTAACCGGATGATATTGGTCTCACTTATTTTGCCCAATTATTATGCGGCATCTCTTTAAAGGTAAATTTTTAAAGGTCTTGCTAACCGGTAACAAGATCCTCAAATAGAAATTTTATCTTGAAAATGTAAGTTTTTACTTTTGATGAAACAAATAATTAGTAAATTGTTGTTCACACATTTGATAGGGCTGAAAAACACAAGTAAATTACTCAAATGCCCCTCGGCAATTAACTGCCGAACTTAAAACACAAGTAAACTTATGCAGTACCTGCATCATGTTCTGTTATAAGTTCGACAGTTAATTGCCGAGGGGCATTTGAGTAATTTACTTGTGTTTTTCAGCCCTATCAAATGTGTGAACAAAAATTTACTAATTATTTGTTTCATCAAAAGTAAAAACTTACATTTTCACGATAAAATTTCTATTTGAGGATCTTGTTACCGGTTAGCAAGACCTTTAAAAATTTACCTTTAAAGAGATGCCGCATAATAATTGGGCAAAATAAGTGAGACCAATATCATCCGGTTAATTGGATGAAACTTTTTTTTATTAAGCTTTATTTACTTTTCAACCGAACTCCAAATTTTTAGGACTTTTATTGTGAAGAGTAACAAATAAAAATATCTTTATTACCTCCCACTTGTTTGTTTAAACTCGAGATTCACATTTATTTGTGGGTGAGTTGTTCATCTCAATCATTGCACTTCTCAACTACTCATCCTCAACAATTTTAATTTACGTGGTCACCATGAAAAGATGCATGCTTTCTCTTTCCCCTTGTTTCAACTCAATCATTCCACATTTTATATTTTATAGAACACACGTTCTTCTCAACAACACATCATCAACAAGAACATTAAAAGTGTCAGAAAGTTGTTGAACCTTGCAAAAATGAACAAGTTGTTTCCTCCTACTCGTAGTTCACTATACTGTTGCTGTCAGATTCTACTAGCATTTGGACTTTTTAGTTTGCATATGTTAACTCATCTTGAAGCTTCTGGCTCAAAGGTTGAACTGCTTCCTGGTTTTCAAGGACCTCTTCCTTTTGAACTTGAAACTGGGTGAGAGCAATCTTAGGGGATGTATTGGATTAGGATTCTTAAGGATTTTAAAAGACTTTTTAATTATGAAAAAGTTTTGTGGTATTCAATCAAGACTCTTTGCAATTTAAAAAAAGTCTTGTGGTATTCAATCAAGACTCTTTGTCATTTTAAAAAAGTCTTGAGGTATTCAATCAAGACTTTTCATCACTTAAAAAAAGTCTCATGGTATTCAAAATCATTCAAATTTTGAAGGATTGTTTAATAAATTGGATTTTGATGGATTTTGTGGGATTTTCTAGTGCAATTTTAACAAGAAAAAGTCTTTCATGAAGACATAAGATTTCTTAAGATTGTCTTTCTTTTAAAAGTTTACTGTCTCTTTCTTATCCTTTCTTCCTTCTCTCTCCTCTCCCTTCTCTCTCTCTCCTCTCTTTTCTCCCTTCTCTCTCTTCCCCCCTCTCTCAATCTCTCATAAAGAATAAAAATAAAAATAAGAGTCTATATTGAGAATAGGGTTAAATATGTTTTTCGTCCTTACATTTTACGCCTCTTTGAAGAATAGTCTCTACATTTCATTAAATGTTTTTAAAATCCTCATATTTTATCTCCGTTATCAAAATTAGTCTTAGCTGTTAATTCTCTAATAGAATGCTGATGTGGCAGTTAGTGGGTCCCAATTATTTTAGGTTAAATATGTTTTTGGTCCTTACATTTTGAGTGACTTTGAAGAATAGTCCTTATTATTTTAGGAATTTTAAAAACATTTATTGAAATGTAAGGACTATTTTTCAAACTCACGCAAAATGCAGGGACCAAATACATATTTAACTTTAAAATAATTGGGACCCACTAATTGCCACGTCAGCATTCCGTTTGAGAATTAACAGCAAGGACTAATTTTGATAACGAAGATAAAATGTGAGAATTTTAAAAACATTTAATGAAATGTAGGGACTATTCTTCAAAAGGGCGTAAAATGTAAGGACTAAAAACATATTTAACCCTTGAGAATAATATTATGATAGAGTTGTACTCATTTCTTTTTAATGAGTCCTTAAAACTTATAAAATCTTTTGAAATCTTACAAATCCATGAAATCCTTTAAAATCCTTTAAAATCTTATGATGTAAATCCATTGAAATCCAAATTGAAAATCCTAATAGTCTTTTAAAATCATGAAAGTCATTAAAATCCTACGAAATCTTTTAAAATCTTTAAGACTTTTTTAAGCAAAAATTGTCCTATAAAATCCTAATCCAATCATTCCATATTTTATTTCATTTTCACCTCCTGTTAATGGGGGTGCAGTGTAGCAAGTAATGTAGTTATGTGTCATATATTTGATAGGTACGTGGGGTTAGGAGATTCAAATGATGACATGCAAGTGTTCTATTTTTTTATCAAGTCAGAAAATAATCCTCAGAATGACCCTCTTATGCTTTGGTTAACTGGTGGTCCTGGTTGTTCTTCTTTTTCTGCCCTTTTCTATCAAATAGGTAATTTTCAAATTAGAACTTTATTGTTTTTTAATATCTTTTGATAATTTATTGATAATCCATAATTGACTATGTGGACCACACACATATGTGTTTACTATTAAAAAATTAGTTTATAACTGGAACACATTATAAGTTGAATTAGATCCAATTTAAATTTTAAGATTGTATCCTATTCTATTCAAGATTTGTTGTGGTTTGGTGAGAGACAAGAATTTTTGTTTTTGTCCTGTCCCTTGCCTCAAGTAATTTGTCTTGTCCGTAGAACAATTTTACAAATCAAACACTGTACAACTTAAGTTGTCATGTCCTGTCCTTTAGTTTGTAAGTTAATTTGGAAATTTATTATTATCTATGTTCCTTTTTAATTATCATATTAAATATATTTAGACATACCAAGAAAACTAATAAACTGTTACTTTTCATAGTTAGTATATTGTTAGAGGGGAGAAAAAAATGTTAGTTTATGGGGATTGAACTCGAGACCCCAACGTCCCTTAGCTCATCAACCGAGCTACCTACGTGGGACAATATTATCATTTGTATGGAATTGCTTAAACTCTTAAGCCATTCTGTGCATAGGATTGACATTTGTTTCAGCTGATAATTTGGCCATTGCTTAAACTCTTAAGCCATTCTGTGCATAGGATTGACATTTGTTTCAGCTGATAATTTGGCCATCTGTGCATTCAGGCTATAAATTGCAATAGCAAGTAAGTGTTTCTTTCATAGCCAATGCATCCCTTTAGCTTCCTCTGAAACTAATATCATTTCATTAACTAGCTTATAACTCTTTCATAACCAAGTCACTTAAATAGTCCACCGAACATCTCATACTACTCGACGTGAGATTTGTTTTGAAACCCCATAATACCCAACTCCCTACCATAGCATCGCCCATGAGAAGCGATATTCCAGTGGATGCACGCTATATGTCTCTTTAAAAATATTGTGTCAAGATCACTATTGAAATTTTAACATGTTGTGAAGCAAATGTTCAATTGGATGTTAATAGGTCCAGTTGCATTTGAAATCAAGGAGTACGATGGGAGTATTCCTAGTTTGGTCTCAAGGCCACAGTCATGGACAAAGGTGATTTATATCAGTAATAAGAACTATGATTTAATAATTCCACACTGATTTCATTTACTTAAGTTAATCCAAAATTTGTACTAATAAGAACTATGATTTATATCAGTAATGTCATGTGGTTGTAATATTCATTATTGGAAGGTGATTTACCAGTAGTAATGTTAATGATCTATTGGTCAGCTATGCAGCATTATTTTTGTAGATTTGCCACTTGGAACTGGTTTCTCATATGCAAAAAATGTCACGAATCACCGGAGCGATTGGAAACTAGTTCACCATACTCATCAATTTCTTAGGAAGGTATGTTCATTATACTAACTAGGTGAAGACGGGCACTGACGTGCTAGATACAGTTTCTTCCACATCTTCCGACTTATTTTTTTTTCTTCATGATGGAGGCCGACTATGATCTTCTTTTAAGAAAAGCCGATCATGTTACCATTGCATATTCATTGTCACACTTTTCTATTTTGATCATTTTGTAATCAGCTGAGACAATATTATCTGTATTTGTATAGTGGCTGATTGATCACCCTGAATTTCTTTCAAATGAATTCTACATTGGAGCTGATTCATACTCTGGAATTCCTGTCCCGGCCATTCTTCAAGAAATTTCAAATGGTTAGAAATCGTAAAAAGCGCAGTTTTTAAGATGGATTAATTAGTCATTAAGTATTGATAAATTTCTTTATAAATAAAATGATCGATCATGAGGCCAGAAATTTTCGTAACCATTTTAATTTGCAATCCTCACTCTAATAAATTGATTATTTGCATTCCCCTTTGACAATAAGCAAAGCAAAAAGTTTAACATATCAAAGGGATTGTCCGGATTACCAGGGTCCACTTCCCCTAAGAACCGGACGGTTAAGAAGAAGAAAAACAACGACTGATCTTTTTCCATTTGTTTGATTAACAGGAAATGAAAAAGGCCTCCAACCATCTATAAATCTTCAGGGATATCTGCTAGGGAACCCCATCACAACATACAGAGAACAAAATTATCAAATCCCATATGCTCATGGAATGGGACTCATCTCTGATGAACTCTATGCGGTGATATTATTACCAATTTAATTTGAGTAATTGACATACATAACCCCTCAAATTGTAACTTCGTGCAATTACTTCTCTGAAATTTGCAAATCATGAAAAACCCTCTAATTTTGTCAAACATCTGTCAAATACCCTATTAGTTTTCTATGTTAGTCGAGATGACGTGATAGTTATATTGTCGGTGTAACTACATCGAATCATATCTCACTGTGTAGATATTTGTGAAGATATTTTAGGACTACATTACCCATCAACAAAAAGTGGCCAGAGTTACTCATATTGAGTTGACACCAATCAAAATTCATTTATTTATTTTCCACTAAATATAACATAAATAGTGGAAGACAAATGAATGATTTTGATTGTTGTCAATTCAGGACGAGTTACTCTACCCATCTTTTATTGATGGGTAAATAAGAATTTGCCTTTGATTATATATATGTATAAGAAAGTTTGACGTTGTCACGACATAGGAATTAATCTCTATACTATCATCATCATCATCATCATTCTATTTAGTCAAACTACATTGATGTTATTATGCTTAATGGTCTACTGGTGTCTATTAACAGTCACTGCAGAGAAATTGTAAAGGAGAGTATATTGATGTAGATTCCAGAAATGAGTTGTGTTTAAGAGATCTACAATCCTTTGATGAGGCAAGTAAACCATTCCAATTTTATGTATACCTATCATAAAGAGGATACTAAGTTTTTGTACGTTTTCTCTTTCAATTTTATCCTTTATTGAAACTATTTCACTTACATTTTTTCCCTTTCTATCCAAACAAATTTCTATATTTTTCAAATCTATTTATACCTATATGTAAATGAGATACCGAATTTTGGTGTAACCCTTTCTCTCTCAAGTTTTATGTTCATTTGACCTACTTAGGGACCGTTTGTTATAGATTAAAATAAAAGTGATTTTAACATAAAATAATTTAGAGATTAATTATATGAAAAATCATTATCTATTTTGTGTTTGTTTACCATAATAAAAATCATTTTTTTAAAACAAATAATTTAGTTTGTTTGGATACAACTATATAAAAGAGATTTTTTGCTACAAAATTAGTTCAATCTTTTAATCCATATTTTCTTTCTCCTCTAAAAAAATCTATTTTTTGAGAAGCTGCTCTTAACAGCTTCTCATTTGAAGTTGTTTTTAGTTTTTTTTAGATTCTGTTTTTTTTAAAAGTTGTAACAAACGGATGCAAAACTCTTAAAAGTGATTTTTTCTTTAAAAAAACTATAACAAACGGGCTCTTAATCTACAATTATGTTATTTTTTATACAATCAAACAACTGAAATTTTTAAATAATCACATAAAATTTTGTAGTTTTTATTATTATTTTTGATAAAAATTATTATAAATTAATGCATTTATCCCTTGGAGTTAGGAAGATGAAAATTTTAACATTAGCTAGCTATGATAATGATAACCCCTTCGGTTAAACTGTTATTTCTTCTCTTCAGTGTCTCTCAGCAATTAATGAGTTCAACATTTTGGATAGCTATTGTGAAGATGATGAGCATCTGTGGAGGAGATCTTTGACTCAGGAGCTGAACGAATCTCTTAGTACTCGTCTCACAGTCCCAGAAATAAGTTGCACAGTAATTTTTTCAACGCTTATCTAGATTCGGACACAATTTTTGTCCATGATGTTTCAAATTTGATGTTATTCATTTTCATTATTGTTGTAGATTTATGGTTACTACCTCGTAACTAAATGGATTAGCGATGAGAGTGTTCGCAAGGCACTGCATATTCGAGAGGTTTGATATAATAATAAACCTATAAACTTTTATGTCAGGTGGTTTTCTATATTACATCAAAGAAGTCTCATAAAACTATTGGATATCAATATCATATTAATGTACATAGCTTTGATCCCTGCAGGGAACCATAGGAAAATGGAAACGATGTGACGGTACTGATTTTGAGCAGGAGATCTTTAGTAGCGTAGAGTTTCATGCAAATCTAAGCAAAAAAGGATACCGCTCTTTGATATACAGGTGAAATTTGTTTTTCTTATTGCTTTCTGGATGCCCTGAAGACTAATTGATTTTTTATGGCAATTGATGTGTTTTTTTTACAGTGGAGATCATGATGCAGTTGTTCCTTTCATCTCTACTCAAGCATGGATAAGGGATCTAAATTACTCCATTATAGATGATTGGAGGCCATGGTTTGTAAAAGACCAAGTGGGAGGGTAAGCATGTAACCGCACAGTTGGTCTATTACTCAATCATGATTGAACCTATTGAACAAATTGAACCGTAACATCGAAGTTTTGCTGGTTCGACCTCGGGTCAAATTGAACCGTAATATTTAAGAGTGCATCAGACTCATCTGATCCTAACATGTATCCTAATCGTAATCAATAACTTGCCGTGCAGATACACAAGGACTTACTCGAATCGCATGACATTTGCAACCGTAAAGGTAATAAATATTAATTAAATCACGTGATCTTTGTTATTTTAAGAAAAAACACCCAATTTGGTGAAAACATGCAAGTGTCTTTGATGAGACTGTGCAACTTCTTTATATTAATTTTCATGTAATTAATTTTGCAGGGTTCAGGACATACAGCTCCTGAGTACACTCCTGAGAAATGTTTCCCCATGTTCACTAGGTGGATATCTAATTTGCCGTTGTAAAAGGACAAGAAAATCGTGTCAAAGTTTTATGTTTCAATTTTTTCGTGATTTCGTCTTCTTCACATCTTGGCTGGGAAAAAAGAATATTCTGCTTACTGTGCTACAAAATTCACTGCAAGACAATGATTGATGGCAATTAGCATGATTTGATTTTTTAACAAGGAGAGAACGTTAAAATTAATTAGTAGAATAATTGGCATGATTTGATACATTTATGGTTTGAATTTTTAAAAAGTGAATGTATAAAAAAAAAATTATATATCATTCAATATCGCTAAAAACATAAATGATGAATCTGTGAACAAATGCATAACATCCAAGTTGATAGCATACATAAGCAAAATGCCTACAAATAATATTATAAATTTAAAATGACTGAAATACTCATGTCACCGATTTACAACGTTGATGTCCAAAATATGAAGTTGCAACATAATTAAATATGATTTTGAAGGTCATTAATCATAATTTTTTATATGTGCATTGTATTCATATATCATTAATCATCCAAATTGCATGAACGCATATTTAAATTCTACAACAACTACTCCCTCCTCTCTTTTTATAAGCATGCATTGTCATTTTTTAAGCATATTAAAAAAAGTTGGTTGAATAGTTAATGTGAACATGATGTATAGCTATTACTAAAGAGCAATGTTACATGAACCACCTAATGTGGCATACCACTCTTGTACCACCCATATGTGGCATTTTTTATTAATTTCATTAAGGGTAATTTTGTCCATTCCCACTTTCTTCCTTCACCCTCTCTCACGTGTTTCTTTCTTTTCTTTCTTCCAACCATTTTTCCCTCTTTCTTCTCTCCTTTTCCACACCACCTCCTCCTCCTTTCTCTTATTGACCACCGTCTTCCACCACCAGCCGTCACAACCACCACCCTCGTACGCCTTATCAGCCTCATATCACACCACAAGTCCACAACCACTGTCTCATCCTCATATATAACCACCACCACATCTCAAATTTACCACCGGAACACAAAACGGCGATGACAACGGCGAGGTTTGGCGACATGGAACGGTATCGTGGTGGCCATTGGAGGTTGAAACGAAAAATACAAGGAGGAGCGCAGAGTGAAATAGGAAGGTGGAGGAGAGAACACGGAAGGGGGAAGAGAACGGTGGCCGTGAGATAGAGAGAAAGACATCGGTAGGTGGTGGATGGGATGAGAAAGGGACGAAGACAGCAGGCGGTGGCCGGCAGCCGGCGGAGGCATGGCGGAGAAATCGAAGAGGAAAAGGGAGAGTGGCTGAGAGTGGGGTTACGTGATAAGTGTCCAAAAGGAGTTAAATAGACTATATATTTTAGGCACTTTGATTACTTGGTTTGCAAGTTATCCTGCGAAAAGCTCACAAATACTGAAGAATCATTCAATTATACTTTTCACATCTAATGCCAACTCTTTATAGGAAAATACACGCCTGGACACTTTAGAAGCAAGAAAACATGAAGAAATGCAAAGGACAACTCGCCACGGCGAGCTCAAAGGCGAGCTGAGGTAGAAAGTTGAAGTTACTCGCCTCATATTCGTAATGGCGAGTAGCATCAGCAAGAAATAGGCAGAAGTACATGTTCACTCGCCCTGGCGAGTGAAATTACTCGAGAGGCGAGTAAGGCGGTCTAACCCCCTCAGAGCTGACGTGGCAGAAACCCACTGGGGAAGGAAGCTCAACTCGCCAAGGCGAGCAAACTTACCCGCAAGGCGAGTTGAGACAGAACAGGCCATATAAAAGCCCATTTGTTCATTTCAAGAAGTATCTATCATTTTGAGGATAGTTTAGGCCACTGGAGGAAGAGAGAAAACAGGGGAAAATACAGAGAGAACCTAAGGAGCAAGGAGCACAAGGATTGAAGGAAGACACAAGATCAGTGAGACATCATGACTTGGTTCCATTCCATCTCTTCTTTTCTCCTTGTAAGGTTGCCATGACAATGAGTAACTAAACTCTTTTTGTTGGGATTAAATGTAGTTAACTCTATTAGTATGTATTCCCTTTGATTGGGATGTTGTGTGATTCTAATTTATCTTACGATATTGATGTTATTCTTGCTTTCCATGTTTGATCTTAAGGATTTGAATGGTGATTGAAAAATACCTTTTGAATCTAGGTTAGAATAATCTTCTATCAATACTTTTGTTCTAGACATGGAACTTAGGTTGGTAATCACTTTGGATATTGGAACTGAAAGCTTTTGTATCGTTGTATAGTGCGAGACATCGACGATACAACGATACAATCGACTATTGGACTGTTTGATAGTGCGAGACATCGACAATTAAACGATCCAGTAGAACGCACAATATCATTTGGACACGAATGATGTTGTTGAGCAATACGTGATAATATCGATTGATAATTAGAATCCGCAACCCGAATCCGAGAATACGTACAAGTAGGTTGATGAAGTTTAATCCCAGCATACTTATTTCCCTGTTAACTCTCATCCCATTTATAAATTCTTAGCTAATAGTTTATGAAACAAAACCATCGGAAAACCCTAGCTCAAAACGACACCGATTGTTGCACGGCTTAGAATATCGCACCAGTCCCTATGGAGACGATAACAAAAATACTTACTTTTGATACTACATCAAAATGGCGCCGTTGTCGGGGACTGGCGTTTAGATATTTGAAGCATTGCAACAATATGTATTGTTTTGAGCATCTGTATATAGTCGGTATATATTTTTCTTACTGTATAGCTTTTCTGCACTAACCCCTCTTTGGTATACAAAGAAAAGTTTCTTGTTAGTTGTTTCCGTTTCAGGTTCGTCACACAAAAGA
>Ga0228710_1012139_pt1 | contig 10792 bp, 3 predicted proteins | sample MedpolnodulmetaG_FD_177995 | JGI IMG/M metagenome (GOLD analysis project Ga0228710, IMG submission 177995) | Root nodule microbial communities from Medicago polymorpha collected in Santa Monica, California, United States - pink nodules | ecosystem: Host-associated > Plants > Roots > Nodule... | reverse complement strand
TTCAACACTACAACAAAAAAAAAAAAAAACTAATTCAGAACAAATTCAGACACATTCAACCTTTTCAAAAAAACCCAATTTCAAACAAAAAAAAAACATCTTTTAAACAAAATTCACCCAAAACAAAAAAATGATCAATAAAAAAACAAATTCTTGATATTCATCGTACTATCATCAACAAAATTAAAAACAAGATTCTTAAAATTCATCGTACTGTCATTGTAATAAACAAAATTCTAAAAATTCATCTATAAATTCACATTGACAATTCAAAAAACAAAATTCTTAAAATTCATTGTAATATCATAAACTCAAATTCATCTCAAAAATAAATAAATTGGCAAACAATTATTTTCATTAAAAAAAAAAAAAACTAACCATTGTGTTTGTCTGATGAGAAAATCGAAGAGAGTGTAACGAGGAGAATAATTGTGGTTGATAATTGATGTGGCTATGAATCAAGCGATAATGGTGTTGAGAATGTAGAGAGAGAAAGTGAGTGTGAAGAGAGAGAGTGCAACCTGCGATGCGATGATGTGTTACATGCGACAGTGTTTTGTTTTAAAGTACGGAAACAGATGCGGTCATTAACTAGGGTTTTAGTTTTACCAAAAAAATCTTTGTCACACTATTTTTGGAAAATATATTTTTAAGTACATGGATATTTGTTACAAAAATAAAATCTAAATTTGTCATTGATATTTTATTTTAAGTTAAATACAAATTTGTCATTGATTTATTATAATAAAAGGACTAATTTATCCTTTTGAGGTTAACTAGAGTTTTAGTTGGTAGGTATATTGCATATGCAGAACGGGGTTCGAACCTTAGACACTTAACTTTCCATAATTAATAAATTGTGTGAGCTCTAGTCATTAAGCTATTTTACAAAAAAAAGACTAATTTATATTGTGATCATTAAAGGACTAATATTTTTTGGTGGTTATAAAAGGACTAATTTTTTTGACAAAAAAAAAGGACTAGTTTATATTGTGATTGATATTTTTAAAGTTTTTTTTATATATTTTTTAAATTAAAAACATAAATTTGTTATTTATTTATTAAAATAAAAATAAAAGGACTACTTATGTTCAACGTGAAAATATTAGAGATCATTTTACATTTTATTTTTATCGGATATTAAATTTGATTGTGAGAAAATCGTAAAAGATGGAATTTGAATGGGCAACACTTCAGCGACATTGAGTCTTCAATGTCACCTACCATTGCCAAATCAAAAGCTGACACATGGCATCTTAATTTCTTTTGAAAAAAATAAATAAACAAAAAAGTTGTCAAAGAGAGAGAAGATAACTTTTGCCTTGTTTACCCATCCTCCTCCTCCTCCTAGCCTGCGTTTCTTCTCTTTTCTCCATCGTTCGCCACCGTTGACGAATTCAAAATACAATTTCAATCCCAAAAGAATGCTCCAAAAAAATCGATTCTTTTTTTAGTATTTCTCTGCGTTTTTTCAGAAGGGTTTTAATAATAAATTTTTATTTTATTATATAAATTTTTGTTAACTATGGAAGTGGAACCTAACAGCAGCAATGATTCCAGTGCAGAATATAATATAACACCAACAACACTAATTTGTCTTCGTCAGAAATGGCGGATCCAGCAACGTCGGTAATGAAAGAACTAACGGAAACGAAAAACAACAACGTTATTCTTATGTTGGTTCCGACGATGATGACAGTTGCGGCGGAAGAGATGGTGGAGGGTCATGGTTGCGCGACAGTAAAGAAGAGGTTGATGACCATGGTGGGTGTGTTGTGTGGCTGTGTGCAGAAAAGAATCAGGGAGGAATTGGGTGAGTGAAGGAAAACGTGTTACTTTATTTTTTTCACAGCTTTTTTGTTTCAAAAAATTAAGATGCCACATGGCAGTCTTTGATTGGGCAATGGTATGTGACATTGGAGACTCAATGTGACTAAAGTGATGCCCAATTCGAATTCGGTCTTTACACTTTTTTATAATAATATTTTTGCGTTTTTTATTTATTTATTTGGAGAAAGTGTCAATCCCCACATGAAATGAATCTCATACATGCAAAAAAGAGGTCTAAGAAATCGTGCAATGCCATTAATCAATATGTTACATCAACAAAAATAACCCGAAAGTGGGATGTGATAGAAAATTCAGAAAAAGTAAAATTAAGGTAAAAATATGTTTTTTTAAAAACAAGGGACAAGTGTATTTAAACAAACTAAATTTTACTGCTACATATGTTTTTGAATAAAATCATAGATATGGTGTTGAAATTGTTTTAAGATATATATTTTATTTAAATTGGATTTAAATAAAATTAAGGATACGGTCTTCAAATTATTTCAAGAGATATAATTTATTTAAATCTGATTTAAATAAATCAAAGATATGGTAGTGAAATATGGAACCCTTAGAAAACTTTGCGTAATTTGATCAATCGTCAAATTTTAATTTAATTTATTTCATTAAGATAATTTAACAATAATATTATTAATTTCTTAAAAAAAAATATTATTAATAATAAAATGTGTTTGTTTTTTTTAAGGAGAAATGTGATTGTTATTGTTTAGTGAATGGTTATGGCCCTAGTTCTTTTTAATTTAATTTATTTTTGGAATTTTAATATATGACGTGTGTGTGGTGTGCCTCTTTCTTGAGTTAGGTATCTACATTCTTTTTTCATTCACTCCGTCGTATGTAAAATAAGTTTCCTCCAAATGTAATGTAATTAGAATACAAGAAGGTATTAGGATACATGATTTTCCTTCCAAAAAAAAAAGGATACATAATTTAAGAACAGCCTTGAAAGTCAAGCTTGAAGGAGCAAGATTGTCGTCTCTTGGATTAGTTTAGATTATGTCATTGGTTTGAGAGAATCATCACGGTTGGTAGCATTGATCAAATCACATTTATCTATGTATATTTATGATACATGCTTGTATGATTGGAGTGACGATTGTATATGATACATAAGTCGTGATGAGGAGAGATCAAAATAATTAAAATCCTTCAAATAACATATTAAGGTGAATGTTTTTCAAAAAGACTACACTCTTCAAGACTAATATTGAAATGTGTGAGATTCACCTCCGTGAAGCACAGTTTCTATACCACTAAGTTGTGGTATGGTAATTTCATTTAGCAAGCTGTTATTTTTTGGGTCTAACTTAACTAAATTATTTTAATATTATTAAAATACATTTAGAAGCAATGTTTGAGAACAATTTTGTAATAGATTAGAGTAAGGAGTTACTCACCCAAATGATTTGAAAGTTGTATAAAATAAAATTGGAAGGAGTTTCTACCTAAATAACTGAGTTTTAAGGGTTCAACCCTCGCTGACTCAAAACAAAGTGAAATATGAATTTCAACCTACTAGCAAATCTTCCAACGAGATTTTTTTGAAAGAACAAATATTTCAACGGAATTTCTCCAATCAAATGTTGAAGATCATTTGGTTTGAGTATAATAATGAGAGCATATTTAATTAAGGACCTGATTAAATGGGTGTCTGACGGAGGAAGTTAATATCCAGAGAGGTCTAAAGCAAGGGAATCTATGAGCCCTGTTTCTTTTTTTGTTGGTGGTTGAGGGCCTCAGTGGTTTGGTCTGGTCGGCTGAAGCTTGTGGACTGTATCATGGTTTTAAGGTGGGCTAGCCCGCCCGGGCCGTGGGTAGCCTGTTTAAATTATAATTATTTTTTGACATTATAAATTAAACAACAATGGTGTATCCGTGAATGGAGAAATAACTTTAGCTTGCACTGTATCCCAAACCTAGCGTTAACTACACACCATTGATATTGAATAAATGTTACAAAATGCATATAGTTATGTCACTTGATTTGGTGGGGCTGTTTGTTGTGTTCCTTGGCCAAAGGTAGTTTTGTTTTGGGTCTTTTGCTGCATGGTGTTTGTTTAAGGCTGGACCTCTTTGTATTTTGATGGCATATCTTGTGGCATTTTTAATTTAGTTTTTCTTGACTTTATTATATATAAAAAAAAAACGTTGGTAAATTGTTAATTGAGTCGTCGGTCGGTAGGTATTTGACAGCTATACTAACCCTCACTTGGATAAGACCTGGCAACCGCTCATTAAGCTGCTTACTAGTAGGCTGGGCTCCTAGGGGAACAAATATGTTAGTCTTGGTGGTAGAGTTGTGATGTCGTACAGATTAACGTAATTATGTAATGGTAAGTGTACTAGTTGTTTTCATCAAGTAATAAAGTTAGTAAGTAGAGTATCGTATCCACAGGGAATGTCCTTTCGTCCGAACAATTCTCGTTACTTATGTTTGTAAGTTTGACGGTATAAAAGTGGTTGAAATTTTTATATGTTTGCAACAAAGCGATTTTACCTGTTTTTGGTTGCAGAAAAGTAAGCAGCGGTTAGGATTCTTTGAATCCCCTCTGTATATTCGTTGTTCGATAATAAGTAATATAAATGTCGCATTTATTTATCTTAAGTAGACTATACAAGTGATGAGGCTGTTGGGAGTTTCCTAAATAGGTAGGGCACCACCTGACCCAATGGGCATCATCCACTGGGTACCTAATTAAGTCTTTCCCTCTGATGGCTAACAACACCTGCTGATCTCACGGTGATCCTTACGTGCAGGGTCTTGCTAATTCAAAGGTAATTGAAACATAAACTTAAATTGGCTTTCCAGTGTTTCCCAAGGCAATGAAGGTCAAGGTTCCCTTAGGTCTGCCCATTTATGAATCTTAGGACACTCATAGCACACTCTCTCTATGCTTACTTAGTAGTTCTACAAACGAGCAGCCCTAATCTACGTCTACCTTAATAAGGGTTTCAAGAAAATGGTCTTACTAGACTATAGCTTTAAATGGGACAGCTAGACACTTGTTTCCCTAATTACTAACCAGTTAGTTCCTAGCTTCGGTAATGCACCACACGACCCAATAGGTATCATCCATTGGGTACCTACGTCCAAGGTCGACAATTTCAGTGGTTTCTTTGGCTAATTAATAATTACTTACTTCCTAGACAGATAGTTAACGGTAGAAGGATATAAATATCAAGATATATACATTCAGTTAGTGAAAACAATATTAGGTCCTGTCACAACCTAAGTACCTAATCTAGGGTTGCACCCTTCACAAAAATAAAACTATAATCTAATAAAACTTAATAGCGAACAAAAGAGTAAATAAATTAAATAAATGACAAATTATATTAAATAAATATTCAACAAAAATATACAGAGGTTCAAGATCATATGAAAGGTGAATATTTATTTAATAAATATTTGAAATATTTGAAAGAATGAGTCTTGAAGCAAAAGAAAGGAGATTTGGAGATGACTCAGGCCAAAAATACGAAGATTTGGTACAAAAATATGAAGCCACTACCACAACACTCCTTTTGCTGCTTTTGCTTCTCCGACAAGCTGCCTATTTAGTTTATTTCTGACCTAAAGCCCCTAGTTTCTTGTGGAACACTCTATTGATGTATTTCTTGGGGCTTAAGTAGTTTTAGACTATAAATAGAGCAGCCAGCGAACATATTCATTCATCTTTTGTTCTCTGAAATTATAAGTGACAATTGTTTTTTTGAATAAAAGTTCTCCTTTTTATTTTCTTATTTATTTTTATGTTTTTCTTCTTCTTCTCTTCTATGTCTACAATGAACATGAGTGAGTAGACTTCTTTGTCTTGGGATTGTTGGATGAGTCTAAATCCCTATCAAACCAAGTTTCGAACCCTAATTTTATGTAAATCTATTTTCTAATCTATTTCACCGTTCTTATAATCAATATCAAGTATTAATCGATGGATCGAAAGATGAAGTTTAATAGTTGTTATTGATTCATCACAAATATCAAGCGAAGGATCGAAAGATGAAGTTTTGATATTGGAACAAGTGAATTTAGACAAGGATTGCGAGACATGACAATAGTCTAGCAAACCTTGAGACAATAAAGTTTCGAGTTTCAAGGATTTCAATAGCAATCAACCATGAAAATAGGCGTGGTTGGTAGAGAAACACACTCACTGAGACCGAAAGGAGATGTGATAGGCTAAAGAGAAACTTGTCTTTAGAAAATAGGTCCAACATAAGGTTCTAGGTTTAGGGTTTGGTTTGTGAAGGATTTGTCACCGTGACGAACCAATAATCCGAAGGCGCTTTTTATTATTAATTTCAACCGTTAAAAATTCAATCTTTTCAACTAAAAACTCTCATCTGATCACTTTTGAAAGCTAATTGAATTCATAAATCTATGTCGGAACGATACTCTTTTATTACTACTTCGGTAAACCGTGCACTTGAGGATTTACTACATCAAGTTTCTACCTACGTTTGGGTTAAAAGTGCGGGCTTTACCCTAAATACTAATAGGAAAAGACATATATTTTTCGTATTTAGAATTTCTTTGCATATATATTTTTTTTATAGTGAAATGTTTTTATGAAGGACAAAAGTTTCACAAAGAAGATTATGAACTGGTGGAAAATTGAGAATTATTCTACAGAATAAGAAAAATTGTATGTTCTCGAGAAATAAATTTCTGTTGACTTGTTATATCTATATTTAAAAAAGAATGCTTGTCATAAGCATCGGGTGGAATAGATGAATATATGATATCTCATAGCTGTAACCATGATAAAAAATGATATGATCATCAACCCCAACGCTAACTACAAGATAAGATAAATAGTTTATGGGCATCAAGTAGATGGACACAGAAAAAGAAAATGACATTTTGTTCCACTATATTGAGAAGGTTAAACACTGTTGCTAAAAGAACAATTATTTTAAATGTTGAAAACAAAATTGCCAATGGTTCTTGAAATAGTTAAAATATAATATAGACGTAACACTTGCTCTTCACACTTCTTGTTATAAAAAATAAAATTTTCTATCGTAAATTTATGATTCCAGGTGTTAATATCATATTTGTTAAATATGAAGGTTTCAAAGAAGTGGGACAATGACTATAAATAAAGTCCACCTATTTCTAGAATGGAACAAGTTGTTTCATTGACTATGTGATCTTATGCTTGGACTTAAACTTAAAATTGGTATATAACCAAATAATTGTTATTAGATTCCATCTAAAATAAAAACAATAATCTTAAACCTTGTATCGACAAAAGAAGTATTGCACGTTTGAATAATAGGCAAGTGTTGTCTCATTATCCGAACAATGTTTTTTTTTAAAGTAGTGTCATACACAAGTAATGAAATTGAGTTGCATGATCTTGACAAGCTCGTTTATAACATGTGTGAAAATGATCAAATAAGAGTTGAATCTTAGGTATATCATTAGCATTATTGTTTAGTAACAAATGTGATTCACATTTCGAGAGTCCATGGATATGAACTATTGGACTCACTTTATTTTATATCATTTGAAGGATGTGAGTTCCGCTTTTAAAAATATTTTAGTGTGTTAATCACCATTTAAAGGTAAAAAGGACTTATGGTTTGTTAAAACCATTATACATATGGGATGTATATGAATCACTAAACATATTTTTTTAGATATATTAAGTTTCTCTTACTTCATCTACATTGTTAAAATGACTGGTAGATGTCAATATGTGCATTGGACATGGGGTAGAAAACTTTGAATTTTTTTAAAATAATTTGAGAATGAAGTAAAATGAACAAATTTTGAAAAATATATATGTCATGCAAATAAATCGTGATGATAAATACTTAACAGAATATTATTATATTTATTTACATCGCATCATGGTTGACATTGTTCGATTTCAAATAGTTCAACTATAACTCTACAACTCTTTGAAAATTTGCTTTACTTACAATTATTATTTACCTACAATAAGTTTCAATTGAGGTAATCATAAACGTCCTATATTTGATACGAAGATAAGAGTATCTAGTTTGACTTTATGTCATATCACAAATTTGAAAGGCATGATCTCATCATAACTCAATAAGATGGTATAATGCTCATGGAAGATGACACGTGTAGTTTACTAGGAGGCTGTAATTGAAGTAGCAATAAACGTCACAATGAAGGGGGTTTGAATTGTGACCCTTTTTAAATTATTCCTGAAACTTTAAATAGGTTTTATATACTCGAGAAAATTCTTGGTTAATATTAGTTCAACAGATAAATAATTAATTTAAATGTAAATGACCAGAATATTCTGGAGATAGATAATATAAGCAGAATAAGAATGATGATATTAAGCAGAACTATAAAGTTAATTTAGCAAGGACCAGATTGTTCTGGAGGAATATATGAAGGTGAGAAAAACCACAAGAAGGGGGGGTTGAATTGTGTTTTCAAAAACTTCTTCCTTACGTTCTGAAGAACTGTTCTCAGGTTCAAAGTCTGAAGTAGTTCAGAGTCTGAGTGAGTTCAGAGTCTTAGAGCAGCGGATAATAAGTAAGAGAGCAGAGAAAAAAAAGAACACAAGCAATTATACAGGTTTCTTCCACAAACCGGAAGTATTCTTGTCCCCCTTGCACTTCCAAGGAGAGTTCCACTAAAATGTAATGTCAAATTACAAGTTGCTCAATCACACAAGAAAGAGATTTCTCGATGCTCAAGGACAACTCCAAGAGACTTCTATGCTCAATCACACCTGAATGAGACTTCTATGCTCAAGGACAACTCCAAGAGACTTCCTTTACTCAATCACAACTGAAAGAGACTTATCTTAACAATTACAAAGAATGGAATAAGGTTTTGAATACTTGATATACAATCAGAGGTATTCACAATACAATACGAAACAGAACAGACTCTGTTTTTCTAGACACTTAAGAATTCTAAGATATGAACAATTGAAAGAATTCTCTAAGTTGTTGATGTTTTGTTTACGATGTTTTGCACAGAGAGTGTTGGCCTTTTTTCTTGTATATATCTTGTTATTATTCTCTAAGTCTTCATCCCTATTTATAGAGGATTTGAGAGACGTTGAAAATTTAGCCGTTACATCAACTTGTCTTGCTTGAAGCTTTGATTCTTCACCATTGATCTTTTGCCTGATTTGATATTTGTCCTATGAAGAACTAATTTCAAATCCATTCCACTTGAAACACAACAAAGTCTGCAGCAATGTTACTGTTAATCTTGTCTTGATGTAGAGACAAAGTTGCAGAGATGGTGGTTGCAGAGTTCGTGGTTGTACACTTCGTACATTGTACTTTGTCAACTCTGGTGAAGTAGCTTCTGGCGAGATGCTTCTGATGACCATTGCTTCTGATGACCTTGCTTCTGATGACGTGTCTTCAGGAGCTCTTCTTCAGACTCGTTTCTTCAGACGCACTTCTTCAGACGCATTTCTTCAGACGCATTCTTCCAGACGCTTTACGCTTCAAATAAAATTCCTTTGCTCTTTGACTTGTTCAATCAGAATCTTTATGAATAGTACTTTGATTTTGGATCCTGTACACTTGAACAAATTGATTAGCATATCCAATTGATAATTTTTAATACCTTGTTATCATCAAAACTCAAGAGGTGATTTTGAGAAACACCCTTGATCCAACAATCTCCCCCTTTTTGATAATGACAAACACAAGTATTAAAAGTATCAATTGTTGTTAACTTAATTAACAAGTTGACTTTGGGGTTCTGAGGTTTGTAAACTCAAAGTCTGAGGTTTGTAAGCTCTGACTCCCCCTGAGTCTGATAGTCTTTAAGGTGAGGTTTGTAAGCTCCCCCTAAGTCCTATCCAGGTTAATTAAATTCATTTTAAGCATATAAAAAAACTTGAGATAATTAAAGATTTTCCTAAATGAACTTGTTATAAATTTTCATTTTAGCTTGGGCTTAGAGTCTTAATCAAATACTTTCTACTACTCCCCCTTTTGTCATTAACAAAAAAACATAATAGAAAAAGGAAAGTAAAGAAAAACATAGATAAAGATGACTCTGAATAAAAACTGTGTATATATAAAAAATGAAGAATACATAGTTTAAAAACAAACAAAACAAAATACAGAAGCAAAAAAAATAAAAAATATGTGTGCTTCTAGAGGTTTGGATGTTTGGTCATCAATTGTTGAATCAAGGCTGCCTGTTCTTTGAGAGCTGCTTCAAGTGCTAACTGCTTCTGAAGTAGAAGATCTTCTCTTGCCTTAACATCTTCTTGCTGTTTCAGAACCTTCTGCTTCAGTAGCTTGAACATCTTAGCTTCCCTTGTCACATAATCTGATTCTGGGAAGTAAGGAGTATTGGCTAAGTACAGAAGAGGAGCTTGATCTTCTTCAACAGTATGCACAGTAGAGAAATGATGCTTGTATGCAGCAACTTGTATCTTGATGCATTTCTTGCTGATTGAGTTCAGGAGTTCAGATGCTCTTGCCTTCAGAGTTGCCCACTTTTCTTCATAAGCAACTGTTAAGGTTGGCGACCTTCTGAGTTGAACTAGTTTTTGCAAGTCAGTGCTAATCTCTAGCATTTCAGCCTCAAGGAATTCAGACTCCAGAAGGTTTGGAGGTGTTTGTTTGATGGTCTGAATTGATGATGATGAAGGTTGGTCTTGTGTGATAGTTGTTGGTAGGGTTTGTGTTGGTTTTTGAATTGGTTCAGAAACTGTTATTGTCACAGATGGTTCAGACTCTATAACTTGTACAGACTCAGGAACCACTGTCTCAACAACAGGTTCTGGTATAGCCATTTGTAGTGGAGATTGAGTTTGAGTTTGTGTTTGTGTGGAAGTGTGTTTCGGGGTGGTTTGATGAGTTGGTTGAGGTTGTTGTTGGTTTACTGAGTCAGTCTTTTTAGGGACTGACTTAGTGGCTTTTTGTGGGGTTTTAGTGATCTCACCACCCAAGTGTCTCTCTAAAGAGAACA